>Ga0114978_10001471_pt1 | contig 19815 bp, 27 predicted proteins | sample S_140212_EF_Meta_FD_87027 | JGI IMG/M metagenome (GOLD analysis project Ga0114978, IMG submission 87027) | Freshwater microbial communities from Lake Simoncouche, Canada to study carbon cycling - S_140212_EF_MetaG | ecosystem: Environmental > Aquatic > Freshwater > Lake | place: Lake...
AGATCCGGCGCCGCAGTGGACACATGAACAAGAACACGTCGATCCTGCGGACTTTCATGCACAGCAACAAGCAACATGGCACATGCCTGAACAGTACAAGAATATGGACATTGCGGAACATGTATTGGGATTATGCAGTACCGAAGCAGAACTGCAACGTTGCGGCAAAGAGTTGCTGTTATATCAAGAACGTGGCCTGTTCGACCTGCTACGTTTTATGGTGTACATAGTTGACACAATGACCAAACACAAAATTGTATGGGGAGTAGGGCGTGGGTCAAGCGTGGCCAGTTATGTACTGTACAAATTACAGGTACACAGAATTGACAGCCTGTACTATAATTTAGATGTGGAAGAGTTTCTACGTTAAATATACATATATTTCAAAGGAATAGTTATGGCACAAAAAATATATAAATCAGCGATGGGGCGAGTGGTTGACATTGGCGCACTGATGTTAGAAAACGAAAATGTACGTGCAGTTGGCAATATGAATGTCAATGCACGTGGCGATACACTAGACAGTGCTAACCGTGTGATTGAATCCAAAACTAAACAAGTACAAAAACACTACCAGAAACAAAGTACCAACACATCAGCAATGCTGCCTACCACCAGTACCGCAGTTGCCAAACAACAACAGGCAGAAAAAGCCAAGATTAAGAAACGCAAAGAAAAAGTTGTAAGTGATTCGGTGTTGGATGCATACAATGATGAGCGGTTGGTGTCCGTGCATGATAAGATACAACCTGCGCCGGAACCTGTCGACGTTGAAGAAATTCCAGAAATTGAATCATTAGAAGAACTTGCCGAACTAGAGGCTGCCATTCCAGAACTAGCACAAGAACCCGCAAAGCCTATTCCACGTGGTGGCTTGGCAGCGGCCATTGCCAAAGCACAAACAGTCAAACAAGAACTAATTAAAACACCGCGTCAGATGGCACAGAACAAGCCTGGCGTTAGTAAAATCTAAGAGGAATCAATGAACAAAGCCGCATTTGCACCATATAAATTATCAGCTGACAGTCTCGAGCCATTGAGAGATGCAGTGATTGTGAGAGACATGTCGTTTGACATGCGCCAAACATCCGCTGGTATTGTGCTGTTAAACGACAACGGAACAGGACTAGGTATTCGTCCACGCTGGGCCCAGGTCTATGCTGTTGGGCCAGAGCAACAGGATGTTCGACCCGGTGACTGGATCTGCGTGGCACACGGTCGTTGGACACGTGGCATTGAAATTGACGACAACGGTACTGAACGCACTATCCGACGAGTTGATCCCGGTGACATTTTACTAGTGTCAGATGAACAGCCGCAGGATGACACAATGAGCACAGCCGAACATGTGGAATCCAAACATAGATTTGCATAAATGATTTTCAATCACATCAAAGAATTAAAGGCCCAGGGCAAAAAGATTGGTATTACTTTCAGCACCTTTGACATGTTGCATGCAGGGCACGTGGCCATGTTAAGTGAAGCAAAAAATCATTGCGACTATTTGATTTGCGGATTACAAACTGACCCTACTATCGATCGTCCCGAGACCAAAAACAAACCCATTCAAAGCATTGTAGAACGTCAAATACAATTGGCAGCTTGTCGCTACGTTGATGAAGTTGTTGTTTATCAAACCGAACAAGACTTGATTGACTTGTTGCTAATACTGCCACTTGATGTACGCATCTTGGGCGTAGAGTACCAAGAAAAAGAATTTACCGGTCAATGGGAAGGTAATCAACGCGGCATTGAATTGGTATTTAATGGCCGTGATCATTCCTTTTCATCCAGCAGTCTCCGCAAACGTGTGGCAGCTGCCGAAACATTTAAAGCACTAACTGTTCCAAACTAGTAGACACGCACTGCTCTTGGTGTTATAATTGTCAACAACAAAACAACAAACGGCAACAACATGAAAGAACTCTGGACAGAAAAATACAGACCAGCCGCAGTCAGTGACTATGTGTTTATTGATGATAACCATAGGCAACAAGTGGCAGCCTGGATCAAGGATGGAACTATTCCGCACTTGATGTTTTCGGGTGGCCCGGGCACAGGAAAAACAACCCTGGCCAAGGTGTTGATCAACGAACTGGGCATAGACGAGTATGATGTACTGTACGCCAATGGTAGTAAAGAAGCACGTAAGGTTGAATGGGTTGATAAACTGATCAGTTTCTGTCAGACTATGCCGTTTGGCCGGTTCAAGGTGGTGCTGATTGACGAAGCAGACTATATGAACCCCAATTCCGTACAGCCTGCTATGCGTAACTTGATGGAAGACTATAGTCATAGTGTGCGTTTTATTTTAACGTGTAACTACCCCAACAAGATTCTGCCACCGATACATAGTCGTTGTCAACATATTTCTATTCCTAAAACTGATCACACAGAGTTCACTGCTCGTGCGGCAACTGTATTGGTCACAGAAGGTGTAGAGTTTGACATTGACACACTGGACAGTTATGTCAAGGCCACTTATCCGGACTTGCGCAAGTGTTTGAATTTAACACAACAAAATAGCCAAACTGGAACTCTGTTAGCGCCAAGTGCTGGTGATAGGTCAGTGGGTGACTGGAAATTGGACTGCGTGGGGTTGTTTAAAGCAGGCAAGATCCGTGAAGCACGTACTTTGTTGTGTCAACAAAGCACTCCGGAAGAGGCAGATGTTACATTCCGTTGGATGTATGACAACTTGGACTTGTGGAGCCAGGACGTTGAAAAGCAAGACCAAGCAATTATTATTATTCGTAATGGTATTGCCAACATTCCCCTGGTTGCAGATCAAGAAATTAATCTCAGTGCGACATTGATTGAATTGGCAAATTTATGAGATATCTAATCCTAACTTACTATAAAAAAGCAAACGGGCAAACCGACGAAGTTATGACTGTGGCCACAAGACTAAAAACAAACGACATTCAAACTGCCAGTGTGATTTTAGATTTCAAATTGCTACGAGTTGAAAAGTGTAGCATGAATGGTGTCCAAGTTCCCAGAGTCTGGGACACTGTGGTGAGTTATTACTATCAGCATTATGCCAATGTTATTGAACGGTTGTTTAACGAAAACGGACATCCAATTGAGGTCAAAGTGGACCCAGTGGCAGAAAAATGATCACCGGGTTTCATATTGAACCTACAAACATTTGCACATTAAAATGTGAAGGCTGTGCTAGAACACGTTTCATTGACCAATGGCCGCAACACTGGAGTAATCATAGTCTTGATATTGATCAGTTACTGAATTTTCTTGATGTAGATCTTTCTACTAAAACAATCGAGCTATGCGGAAATTACGGCGATCCAATTTATCATCCTGATTTTATTAATTTTGTTAAAAGACTTAAAGATACAGGAGTAACATTGTTCATTACAACCAATGGCAGTTACAAAAAAAAAGAATGGTGGCAAGAATTAACAGAGTTGTTAACATCCAATGATAGTATAACTTTCAGTATTGATGGTATTCCTGAAAACTTTACACAGTACAGAAAGAATGCTGATTGGGCAAGCATACAAACAGGTATTGAAATTAGCGCAGGCAGTCAGTGCAAAACGGTTTGGAAATACATTCCTTTTTTATTTAATGAAAGCTCAATTGACCAAGCCGAACAGTTGGCATCACAACTGGGCATCGATAAGTTTGTGATAAGTCCCAGCGATCGATTTGACGAAAAAACAATTGAGTTGATGCCAAAGTCAGCGGAGTTTATTGGCAATCGATTTGACTTGCAACAGCAATGGAAAGCCAACAGTGCTGCCACATATGTAAATCCAAAATGTCACAAAGGTAATCAACATTTTGTCACAGCTGATGGATTTTACAGCCCGTGTGCTTATCTAGCAGATCATAGATTTTATTACAAAACTCAATTTGGTAAAAATAAAAAACAATATGCTATAAGGAATGCTACATTATCCGAATTATTAGCAAGGTCCGCAGTGGTTGAGTTTTATACATCACTAGAACAGCAAAGTGGTTGCCAATACAGTTGTCCTGCTTGACAACGATATGATTTTGTAGTATAATACACTATGAAATCAAAATACAAAAATCTAAAAAAACTAATCCTAACTGACGCCGATGGTGTCTTATTAGATTGGGAATGGGCGTTTAATGTTTGGATGCAGGAACACGGCTTTGAAGAAGTCCCAGGCAGTAAGCTCAACTATGATATGAGTATGCGATATGGCATCCCCAAGGAACAAGTTAAAAAATTAATACGCATTTTCAATGAGTCAGCCGCAATTGGGTTCTTGCCTGCACTACGTGATGCCATGTACTACGTCAAGCGACTGCACGAAGAACACGGATATAGATTTCACTGTATCACCAGTTTGAGTTTAGATCCTAACGCACAAAAACTGAGAGAAATGAACCTAAACAAACTGTTTGGAACATCAGCCTTTGAACGCATTGTGTGCTTGGACACTGGTGCTGACAAAGAAGAAGCACTAGAAGAATACGAAGGTACTGGGTGCTACTGGTTGGAAGACAAAATTGAAAATGCCGAAGCCGGTTACCGCGCAGGACTAAGGAGCCTTCTGGTAGAGCACGGACATAACATGCACCACTACCATGAAGGCATCACAACTGTTAAAAACTGGAAAGAAATTTACCAGTTAATAACCGATCAAGAGTAAAGTTTCAGCACAGAGCCAATGATAGCATGACGTTGAACGTCACGTGCTTCCATTGGGCACATTGCAATCCCTTCCACATCTTGTCGATCTAATCGAGTACACAGGTCCAGCAACCCGTTGTTACTGCCCGGACGGTCAGTCTGTTCTACATCGCCGGTGACCACAATCTTACTGCCTGCACCGATGCGTGTCATCAGCATTTTCATCTGATTGGGTGTGGCATTTTGCATTTCATCAGCAATGATCCAACTGTGCTTGAACGTGCGCCCACGCATGAATGCCAAGGGTGATATTTCTATCAGCTGATTTTCAATCATGGCTGCAATGTCCTGTGGACGATAGGTCTCACGTAGCACATCTATCAAGGGTCTTGTCCAAGGTTCCATTTTCTGGTTAAGGTCCCCTGGTAGGAATCCATGTGATTCATCCTCTACGCCCACCGCCGGGCGAGTTAATACTATACGTTCGCAGGTGCCTTCTTTAAGGGCTTTTACTGCGGCTTGCATGGCTAGATAGGTTTTGCCAGTGCCTGCCGGTCCTGCTGTTACTACAATGTGTTGGTCGTCATCCAACAACGCTAACACAAGTCGTTCTTGATTGCGAGTCCGTGGCACAAGTGCAATCGCTTTTGGGCGATGATACTGTTGTGCCTGGGAAAAATCAATTGTGTTTTCTACTTGTGCCATACGTTTTTGTGCTTTTGCGGCTCTTTGTCTGCTCAAGGTACTTCTCCAAAGTTGAGGGTTTTGTCTGACAGCAACATGCTGTCCTGAGTATTTAGGCTATAACTTTGTGAATTCTATGGGTGCTGATAACGGATTCTTACAGCATAAGTATAAGGCTAACCAGAAGCAAATCCAAAATACCCCACACAGTCTCGCTGCCATAAATAACTGTATGGATTTAGCAGACGAAAAAATATTTAAAGACGGTGCAGATTACTGGCAAGTAGCAGAGAACATTCGCGACATTTATATGAGTGAAGGAAGTTTGCTGACCTTGTTGGATTTTGAGCGTGTTATTGACGAACTAGACTTGTATGCATTTCAAAACTGGGCAATTGGTGAATTAGTTTCTGGACCAGACATTGGCAAATACACAGTAACTTGTGTGTTCATGTGGCCCGAAAAGCGCATGCCAGATCCACGTGCAGGACGTAGATTGCTGCCGTTTGACTGCACTGTAAAGTTCAAGAAAACCACAATGAAAGTGCCAGTAAAGATTGAGTCACCCAGTGACTATCGTCCCGGTACACACAAAGCAAAAATAATGGAACAGAAGATTTGGCTGGTGGAAATTACCATGCCAAAGAGCCTGATGAGTGATATCCGCACAGGATCCATTGAACTAGAAGATCAAGACATTGACCTAGCAGACCTAGATGATGCCTACGAACAGGATATTGATCAGGATGAATACCAAAATGACCAGCAAGCACAAAATGCACAAAACAACCTTTCCCAACAGCCTCAGCAACCTGCTGTCTGAAAGCCTTAGTTACAAGGATCTAGAGGGCTTGATGAAGCCCACTATTCATGTTGACGAATTTAGCAGTAAAATGGGCGACGACGATGACATTATTGTTGTGAGTTTCTTTGTGCGTGATCCACAAGCGGCCAAAGATCTAATGGCCTGGTTTGAAAAAGGCTATGACTTTGTACTGGATGCAGACAAGAGTCCCGGAGAAGTCAAACCCAATCGCTACCTGGTATATGTGGAAATACGTCGTCGTAGCACTGCAGGTCAGCATGTAGAAACTCTGTTGAATGACCTGAACACACTGACAGAGTATGAGCCCAACGACTGGACCATGCACTACAAAGGCGACTCTGTGCCTTTCAGCAGAGACACATTTGACAGCACTGTTCCTACTAGTCCCAAGGCCTACAGAGAACGCTACGAAAAAGATCTCAACGAAGTACGTGTGTCAGCCGGACTGCCTTACAAGCAGATCTACGAAACTGACGCAGAACTAAAATCCCTACAAACAGCCGCTGGCCTGCGTTAATTTACGCCCTGCTCTGTAAAGTAGGTATATAACTACCTATGAATTTAAAAAGTTTTGGTTGCAGTTTTATCTTTGGTACTGAACTAAGTGACGATGTACAAAACGTTCGATACACCCGTGGCAATGGCCCTTGGTGTCCCGGGTGTGCTGGCAGTCAACTAACGTGGCCTGCGCATCTTGCCCGGCATCTTGGTTATAATTATCTAACATACGCTAGGCCTGGCTCGGGAAATTTACAAATAGCAGAACGAGTGTTGTCACATTTGGCCACAAACGAGCAAGCATTTTTTGTAATTAATTGGACGTATACTGATCGGTTTGATTATGTCAATGTTAACAATCCTGGAGAGTGGCCAGGCATGCCATGGTCAACACTTACGCCCGCTGACACAACCGATGTAGCAGCCGCATACTATAAAAACTTACATTCTGAAATAAGAGATAAACTAACAACTCTCATGAGTGTTCGATTGGTTATTGATACACTTAAACAAAAAGAATGTCCGTTTATAATGACCTATATGGACGAGTTGATGTTTGACCAGCGGTGGAATACCGCTCCTGCTATTACAGACTTACAAGATTATATTCGGCCGCATATGACCACATTTGACGGCATGAATTTTCAACAATGGAGCAAAAAGAATGGACACGCTATAACTGATATAGGGCATCCATTGGAATCAGCACATTGTGCCGCAGGAGAATTAATGATCAAAGTCTTTGATACACAAAATACAATCGATCATTAGCATCTTTCTTGAACGTTTCTAATCGAAGATTATACTTTTCAGCAAAGTCATTTGCTATCTCAAATGTCCAATTAAAAATTTCCACATACGGTCCTGTCCGATGTGTGATGCCAGGATTAGCACGTAGAAAAAACTTGCCGCCCTTCTTTAACAAATCAACGCAATGACTGAACCTGGCTTCAATTTCATCATGTGAGTTGAAGTTAATTGACCCCAGTGCCAAGATAACATCGTACCGATGTTTTACTCGGTACTCTAGGATATCTACTTCATAATCTGCGCAGTTATTGTAGGGATCAATACCAATTAAATTGTTGATACGTCCTTTGAATGGGTGGTATCCGCACCCAACGTCTAGCACACGCTCTGGGTTCAGTTTGTTGATTTCTTCTGCAAGTTCCCATCCTGTATGTTCATAATCACCTGTGCGCGGTTTCCAGATCTCACTAAAAAAACGTAAGATATAACGTTCAGAGAGATCATCCACAATGCTCCGTACGGTACCTACATAATCACAAGGCAAACTCAGTTCTGCTTCTACAGCGTCCTTGAACTTGCGATAACGTGCAGGTGTCCATGGTAAATTTTGTACCTGAGTATCTGCGTCTATTGTGATATTGGCGTACTTGGGTAGGTTAAAAGAGTTCTGCAAATTTTTGCAGATTAGGTTAAAAATTTTGGTGTTCATTGAAAAATTTTATAAATAAAGTAGAATTTTAAACATCCTAGTAAAAAATTTGCTGTGTATGTTAAAATCAACTATACTATTTAAGGAAAAAGATGTTGATCAAAAAATTATTTGCTGTGTTGTTATTAGCACCTGCTGTAGCACTTGCTTGGCAGCCGTCAAAGCCCGTTACTGTTATATTCCCAAATGGTCCTGGTGCCGGGAATGAAATATCATTTTTCTTTGCGGCAGATGTAGTAAACAAAAATACAGGGGCAACATTTGTTAGAGAGCATCGTGCCGGGGCAGATGGAAACATTGCAATGAACCATTTTGCAACAGTGCCTGCTGATGGACACACTGTGGCAGTTCCTGCATGTAATAGTCAATGGATCACAGCAGAAGTATGGTATCCGCAAATGTTAAAATACAACATATACGACTTTGAACCTGTGGCCAACATTGCACGTAGTCCTTTGGCATTCTGGGCTAACCCCAACAGTAAAGTCAACACACCTGAAGATTTAATTAGAGAGATACGCGAAAAAAAGCGTCCCGTCAACTTTGCCATTGGTGGTGGTGGACATAAACTAGCAGTTGAATACTTGACTACAAAACTCAATGTGCCCGGTGGCGACAGAGTCGAGACTGTTATGTATAAGGGTCCTGCACAAGCACTACTCGATGTCATTGGCGGCCATGCGGAGTTTGCTGTTACCCCAGTGGGTGTAGGATATCCGCACGTTAAAGCAGGCAAGTTAAAACTGATTGGGTTGGCCAGTGAAGTGCCATTAAAAGGCCTAGAGTCTGCTCCGCTAATGAGCAAGTACGCACCAGGACTGAATCTGTACGGTTGCTGGAACTTGGTATTACCCAAAGGAACCAGTCCAGAAATTCAAAAATGGTATCATGACAACTTTGTTCCTGCAATTCGTAGTAAAGAAGCACAGGAAAAATTTGATGAGAACTTGATGTTTATAACTACTAAAGAACACAGTCCACAGGGCGTACATGCCAGTATGGTATTATTACGCAGAGATTGGATTCAGATTGCCAAAAAAGTCAAACCCGAATGAAATATATCTTTGTAGCCGGTGCTCCGGGCTCAAAATGGAGCAGTGTAGTTAAAAACATCTACTATAGTCCTGACATTGATCGTTCAGACTACAGAGATGAATGGACCTATTATCACAATGCGTCGGGCACCCGCGAACTCATGCACCTGGGTGCGTATTTTGATCCTGGCATGGTCTCTGCATTGCCCGAGGATTTGACCACACTGACTAGACCTGAATTAGAAAAAATCTTTGCTGAACCATTTAAATTTAAAGAATCTCATAGCACACGAATTATCAAAAGTCATGTATTCTCAACGCATCTTGAGTATCTGCGAGAACAGTTTCCAGAGTCACCTATTGTGTTGGTACATCGTCCAGATGATGCTTGCCTGGGCTGGTGGGTCAAGTGCGGGCACTTTGATATCACTTATCCGTCCTATCAGCCATACTATAAAAATTTACAGACCATGGCCAGCGTAATTAAACAACAAAACACAGGAATTGTAAATGCGTCATTAAAATATCCAGGACAACATCCCTTGACCAATCAACAACTGGCACGTATGCTGGGTATACAAGTTCCGCCAAAAGAGTATGAACAAAGCTATGGCGCAAGTGACATAAGGGTAACAGTGATATGATTGAATCAAATTGGGAATTAACAAAACAACGAAGTCAATATCATTTTGACAACTCAACAATAGATCCCAGATGGGACACAGTACAACATTTAGGTAATATTAAAATAGATTGGCACAGTGAGTTACAGTCTGTAATTGATAATTCAAAACCAGTCACCTGGCGAACACGCGGCAGAACAAATGATCCCTTAACACGGCCTGATCTGGATTACAACCGGGAAGAATATGACCTAGAACGAATAGGCATGGGCAAGGATTATATTGTAACAAATCTAAATTATGAACTGCCGCCGTTGTTTCAGAGCATTGCAGACCAATTTGCACTGGATAACAGCATGGCACGTATTCATATACAAAATCCCGGGCAAGTATGGAATCTACACTTGGATAAATTGGAAAAATGGATGCCAGCTGACCCCACACAAGTGGTGCGTTACTTTGTACAATTGACAGATTGGCAGCCAGGACATTTCTGGAACTATGGCAACTACATGTGGAGCGGCTGGCGTGCCGGGGATGTCAGTACATTCGACTGGATAAATGTTCCACACAGCACTGCCAATGCAGGACATGTACCGAGAGCAACACTACAAGTAACTGGTGTGATCACAGATCAAACTCTCAATTTCTTATCGTCGCTACAATGAACAAATATCATGTTAGATTCAATACCCGGCACAATGGTAGTCCGCTGGTTTGGCGAGTCTTTGAAAATGGCCAGGAGCATTTGGCAACAGATGTGCGTATCATTGGAGAAACCTACACTGAATGTACACACGAACACGGCGAAACAAAATGGAACATTGCTTGTGAAGGTAGAATAGTCTGGGTAGACAAAGTTGCTGTAATTGTTACAGATAAAGATTAACCTTAAAGGAAATAGAAATGACAACACAACGTATTTTAATCATGGGCCTGCCTGGCGCAGGCAAAACATATCTAGCACAGCACATACTTGAACACTTGCAAAATGAAAAGAAGCGAGTTCATTGGCTAAATGCCGACGATGTGCGTAAGAAATACAACGACTGGGACTTCAGTGAAGCAGGACGCATTCGTCAAAGTTTGCGTATGCGCGAACTAGCAGATGCTATGACAGAATGTGATTATGTCATCTGTGATTTTGTTGCTCCGTTAGTTGAGATGCGTAACAATTTCAAAGCAGACTGGACTGTGTGGGTTGATACAATTGACCGAAGTCGCTATGAAGATACTAACCGAGCCTTTGTTCCTCCTGAGATCTACGACTTCAGAATTACAGAACAACAGGCAGAAAAGTGGGGCGAGTTTGTGGCCGCACATATCTTAGACAATCGCCGTAGACCCGTGTTTGATTGGCAGAAGGAAACTGTGCAAATGTTGGGCAGGTGGCAACCTTGGCATGCGGGCCATCGTGCGCTGTTTGATCGGGCCATTGTGAAAACAGGGCAGGTTGTTATACAAATTCGCGACTGTCAAGGCTGGCAGGGAAGTAACCCATTTGCTATTGAACAAGTAAAGAATTATATACGCAGAGATCTAGACATGGTGTATCAAGGACAATACGAAATACAAGTTGTTCCTAACATTGTAAACATCACATACGGCCGTGATGTGGGCTATAAAATTGAACAAGAAACATTTGATGAATCAACCCACAATATCAGTGCTACAAACATACGAAAAAGCATGGGATTAAAGTAAGTCCCGAGTCGAGTGTTGCACATCACTCGCTAAATACTTCCATATAAGGTATACGTATGTCGCAATTCTCATGGATGTTTAGTTTAATCCCGGATTTTATTTTTGTACTTGTTGCCTGGGCCGCTGCCGCAGGCGGATTCGGGTTATTTTTAGCCAGCAAAGCAGTGCGTTGGATTCCCGGTGTTGCACTGTACAAAACACCTGCTGAATTAGCAGGCGTTGTGTTGCTGGTCATTGGATCCTGGATGCTGGGCGGGCAAGCCGCAGATGCACGTTGGCAAGCAAAAGTTGCAGAAGTTGAAGCAAAGTTAAAAATTGCCGAAGAACAATCTGTTGCTGCCAACACAGAAATAGAAACCAAAACCAAGGAAACAATCAAATACATTCGTGGACGCACAGAAATTGTTCGGGAGTACGTGGATCGAGAAGTAGTCAAGTACGACACCAAGTTTATGCCAGGTGGCATTTGCGAAATACCTCGAGAATTTATCAAGGCACACAATGATGCCGCAGAAGGACCTAAGAAATGAAATTCAATGAATTTATAAACGAAACACCTAGAGTGGCGGCCGACAAGCCTGAAATAGTATCAGTCCAGGACGATGGCAAAACGATCACAATTAAAGTGCGTGGCCATGACGGGGCTGTGCGAGCAATCTCTAATTCAAACCCAGCAGTGTTACAGCAACAGTTGAATCTCAAATACGGACTGAGACTGCCACACAGTATTGCTAGAAAGTTTGTGGGTATGCCGGCAGCAATGGCAGAAGATCAGCCCGACAATCCCGACAGTTGGCAATCACAAGCAGCCGATCAACGACGTGATGCAGAAACTGTACGCATGGCCGACCAAGATGCTGAGGCAGGTGGTCTAGCTGAAGAACAGTTGGATGAAAAGAGCACCAGCCAAGCACAGTTCCGTACAATGGCAGCGGCAGCACACAATCCCAAGTTTGCTAAGAAAGTTGGTATCAGTCCGGACGTTGCCAAGGAATTTCACGGTGCTGATCGTAAACAAAATTATAAATTATTACCCCGGAAAGTAAGTGAAAGCAAGCGCACAACAAAAGTAATGATTACAGAAACACGCACATACAAGTTGTGGGAAAATGCTGGCCGCAAGTTGATGGAAGCGCAATTAACTGCTGATCAAATTAATCAAATTTTCCAACAGGTAGAACAAGGTGCCACTGCCGCAGGCGGTAATCGTACCTTGATTGGACAAGGCAAAGATGCCGCCGAAGCTGTTAACCGAGCCTGGGAAGACCTAAAGACCAAAGTACAGAACTCAGGCCCTATTAAAGGTGTTGATGCCATGTATGACAAGGCCGCCGAGAAACTAAAGCAAGCAACAGGCGGCGATCAAGGCGTGATGAAGTACGTTGAAAAATATCGTGCGTTTGCCAAGGCACATCCTGTGGCACAGAGTTTAATTTACGCGGCCCTGATTGCTGCCGCTGGTATTACAGGTGTGGCACCCGGTGGTGCTGCCGTACTGGGCTTGTTCAAACTAGTAGACAAATTGTTGCAGGGTGAGAAATTCTCCAGTGCCGCTTACTCAGGTGCCAAAACAGGTGCAATGGCCTATGGCGCCGCCAAGGTTGGCGATCTTATTAGAGGTGCGCCACAACAAGATTTGCCTGGTGCACAGGGCGCACCAGGCACGTATCAACGCGGGTCAGGTATAGGTGTAACACCCGATGCTAGTGCAGCCACTAATGTGGCCGCCACAGGAGGCCGTGCCGCACGTGATGCTGTAGCTAGAGCTGCCATGCAGTCGGCTGAGGAAGCAGTTAAATCCGGTGCAGTGACCGACTATAATTCAATGACTGACACAATTTCAAACATTATGTCAAAGTATGATGGAGCGGCTGGTATAAGTCCTCAATCGTTACAAACAATTGAACAAATGGTTCGGCTAAAACTGCAAGCCGGAATGGTTGGTGGTAACGGAATTCTTCAAGGCGGTAAAGCAGTTGCTGGTGCAGCCGCAAACGCAGTGCAAGAATCAGTTGACCTAACAGAAAGTCAAATCTTCTTAATGATCGGTAAGATTGTTGAACGTCAACGTAAACTTGACGAAGGTATCATGGATACCATCAAAGGTGCCGCAGGCAAGGCAATTGATTGGGCCAAGACCAAAGGCACCAACTTAACAACCAAGATTACCGCTGATAAACTATTACAAGCATGGAAGAAAGCCGGTAGTCCAACTGACAGTCTAGATGTTGCCAAAGTAATTCAATCTGCAGGTGTACCGTCTGCTTCTATCAAGCAAGTTTATGGCACTATGAAGATACCATTTGGCGCCGCAGTTGCTAACCCAGCCGCTCCAGTTGCTAACCCAGTTGCTAAACCAACGGCTCCTGCGGCGCCAGTTGCTAAACCAGCCGCTCCAGTTGCTAACCCAACGGCTCCTGCGGCGCCAGTTGCTAAACCAGCGGCTCCTCAAGCAACATCTACCACAGCAGGTGCACCGTCTAAGGTAACCTACGGTGGGCTGTTGGCACCGAAAAAATCTGCCGCGCCTGTTGCAAATTTTAGCAAAACTGGTTTCTCGGGTTACCAGACTGCCACAGCAAAACAACCCGCAGTGGCAGCTGAAGACGCATCCTGGGGCATGGCACCCGAAGGTAAAGGGTATAGGAAATGAGCAGTAACGGTGTTATAGCCAGTTTAACATTACTTGTAACACTTGCAGGATGTAGCACAGTAGTACCAGTTACAGCACGGTTTCCTGAACCGCCAGGCCTAAACGCATTAGAACGCTGTCCTAATTTAGAAAAATTAAAAGATGCACCTGTGCTGAGTGATGTTGCTAGAACAGTCACCGTCAACTATGGCACCTACTATGAATGCGCTGTGAAAGCAGATGCTTGGCAACAGTGGTATCGAATACAAAAAAATATATTTGAAGGAGTTGTCAAATGAGTAGCATACTAGCACTGGACCAACTAAAACAAATGGTCAAGAATCCCTACATTGATCACTGGCACGGTGCATTGGATCAGTTGTTGGATGATTACGAAATTAACACACCCTTGCGTGTGGCACACTTTGTGGCACAATGCGCACACGAGTCAGGTAATTTTGTATTCATCAAAGAAAATTTAAACTACCGAGCTGCCAGCTTGATGACTACATTTAAAAAATATTTCCCCACAGCGGAACTGGCACAGCAGTACGAAAAACGCCCAGAAAAAATTGCCAACCGAGTCTATGCCAATCGCATGGGCAACGGTGACGAAGCATCTGGCGATGGATATAAATACTGCGGACGAGGATTGATTCAGCTCACAGGCCGAGACAACTATACATTCTTTGCAGGAAGTTTAGATATTTCAGTAGAAGAAGCCGCTGAGTATCTGGCCACATTCGAAGGTGCCGCACAAAGTGCTTGTTTCTTTTGGGAACAAAATAACTTGAATAGATTTGCAGATACCAATGATGTCAAAGGGTTAACACGAGCCATCAATGGTGGCTACATTGGACTGGAAGATCGTATTCGACACACTGAACACGCATTACATATACTAGGAGCATAAACATGTTAGAAACACTATTTTGGTTAGCATTGGGAGCATTTGTTGGTTGGAATTTTCCACAGCCGGATTTTGCAAAACGCATACAGGCCCGCGTCATGGCCGCATTTCGAAAGGATTAACAAAATGACAAAGACAAATTTTTTAGCAACAATTATTTTGGCCCTGGCACCATTAGTGGCTACAGCTCAAAGTCAAACACCAATCAATATCACAGCAACCACTGTTCAAGGCAGTCCTGCTCAGTTTACTAGCTACAGTGGATTGAATGCTACATTTACTTTTACAACACAAAACACATTGAATAGTCTATTCTGTAACACTGCGGCAGGTGATGTTTGTACCTTGCCAACTGCAACAGCCGGTGTGAATGCATATCCTGTTGCCAACACACGTTGGGGCACATACAAACTCAACAATCCCAACGCCGGCTCATGTGCGCCCAGTGTCACATTTGGCGGTGCTCAATATTGCTTGTTGGAGTTTCACTTTCACGGACCAGCAGAACACTGGGTCAACAACTCAGTGACTGATCTGGAAGTACACTTTGTTTATTTCAAACTGGCCGATGCAACAGGTCCTTATGGCCTGTGCAACGCGGACAGCCTGCTGGTGTTGGGTCAACGTATGGTTGGCAAAGGTTCCACACCAAATGCAGCCTGGACCAGTGTGTTCAACGCAATTCCAGCTGCCAACGCCAGTGGTGCAGATTCTGGACAGACTGTGAGTTTCAACATTGCATCAATGATGGGCATGGCCAACTTCAACACAGCACCAAGCTATAGATACAGCGGTGGACTCACTGCACCAATTTCTATTGGCACGTTGGGCGCCGCTAGTACCTGTGTTGCAACTGTTAATCCTGCTAACAGTCGTCCTTGGTGGGGCAATCCACAGCGTCAGTTAACTCAACAAGCGTATCCACAAATTGTTTCTTGGGTACTGTTTAGACAACCAATCACACTGTCCCTGGCACAGGTGGCGCAGTTCAAAACAGTATTCCCTGATGGCAATGCTCGTGCTGTGCAACCAGCAACCTCTACAGTGTACATTACCAATCCAAACTGATTCAGGAAAGAAAATTGTAATGATCGAAGAAAAGAAACCTTTATCACGCAGTGAACGTGAAGCTCAGATCAAAGACAAAGCTGGCCTGGTCATTGTGTTTATGGCGTTGTTTTTAGCAGCCAATACATATCTTGCCAATGGCTTTTCAAGCACAGCACAAACCAACCTGTTACAGGCCAGCAACACCTACGGATTTTATCAGTCAAAGTCAATCAAACAAACTCTTGCTGAAGGTCAGTTAGAAGAAGCCAAAAAAGGGGTTGACAAAGAACGCATTGAGAAACTAGAAGCCAAGATTGCTCGCTACGAAAGCGAACCTGCCACAGGCGAAGGCAAACGAGAACTGCTGGCCAAGGCACGAGCACAAGACGCCGCCCGTGAAGAAGCCAGAGCACACGGCCCTTGGTTGACATTTTCAGGCATGTTGTTTCAACTGGCTATTGTGCTGTTAAGTGCTAGTATATTGTCTGTGAACAATAAAATGTATCAGGCCAGTCTGGGGGTTGGCGCACTGGGATTAGTGCTGATGGCCCAGGGCTATTGGCTGTGGTTTTAAAATTATAATACGGAGCCAGATATGACACAAAAAATAAGTGAATCAGAAAAGAAAAAAGAAGACTGGATGAATTCAAAGTGGCGTCCCATGATGGGATGGACCTACATGATCACCTGTATATTTGATTTTGTAGTGGCACCAATTCTTTGGAGTTTGACACAGAGTCTATTTCACGGCAGTGTACAAACACAATGGCAGCCGTTGACTTTGCAAGGTGCCGGACTGTATCACATTGCCATGGGTGCTGTGTTGGGTATTGCTGCCTACGGTCGTACACAGGAAAAACTTGGCGGAGCCAACAATGGCGGAATCAGTCTACCACCAAATGCTGGAACAACATATGTGCCTCCCACTGCTACTGGGCAAGCCATGCCCGGTCCGTTTGGTGCACCAACAGCCACCACAGTCACACAGTCCTGGGGTACAACACCTATAGGTGGTGGGTTTGGAAGCTCTGCACCCGGAATTGGCGCAGTACCGACGGCACCGGCAGGATTTGGCAGCGACTTTGGCGAACCAGCTGGAGTAATCACAGGGTTTGGTGGCAAGCCAGCACCTGTGATTCCACCGTTTCCAGAAAGATAAACATGAAAAAACTATTATTAGCATTGGTATTAGCTGTAGGTAGTCAATTTGTCCATGCCGACGAACCTAAAAAAGAAACAAAAAAGGTCTGTGTTGATGTCAAGGATAAACAAGGCCAACCAGTCAAGGATGCCAAAGGCAAAGTCAAGCAAAACTGCAAAGAAGTCAAGCAACACAAGAAACTGGAAGGTACAGATGTACCAGTTAAGAAGTAATTGACCTGACCCAGTAAGTCCTGTATAATTAACTGTACAGGACTTTTTACATGATAGATTACTATTCAACCTTAGGTGTTGCCAAAACTGCTAGCCAAGATGAAATCAAAAAGGCTTTTCGTAAGTTAGCCAGTCTCCATCATCCCGACAAAGGCGGAGACACTGCCCGGTTCCAGGAAATACAAGCGGCCTATGACACCTTGGGTGACAGCACCAAACGACAACAATACGACAACCCAAGACCACAGTTTAACAACTTTAATCAGCCGGGCGGTCCACAGTTTGATTTTGATACTATCTTTAATGTGTTTGGCGCACAGTTTGGACAGCGTCAGCAACGTCAACAGCCCACAGTTAGTCGTGCAAACTTAACTATTACTTTAGCAGATGTGGCAACAGGTGGCAAACGCACAATTGGTATCGGTGCATCCACAGTAGAAATAGAAGTACCAGTGGGCATCAACGATGGCGACAGCGTTCAGTACAGAGGTATTGGTCCACACAGTAGTGATCTTGTAATAACTTTTAGAATTGCTGCCAGTTCAACCTGGGGTCGGCAAGGATCAAACCTGTTAACTGACCACGCTGTGAACGTCTGGGATCTTATACTAGGCACTGAAACTGTAGTTAAAGATTTGCTGGGCAATGAGATAACCATTGTTGTGCCCAAAGGCACACAGCCTGGTGCTCGATTAAGACTACGTGGCAGAGGATTGCCCGGACGCACAGGTCCCGGAGACATGCTGGTTCAAATACAGGCAGTGATTCCAAAAGATATACCACAGGACCTGCTGGACATGATAGAGCAAAAACGAGCAAGTACCACTTGATCTGTAAAACAAATTGCTGTATAATAATATATACACGAACTATAAAAGGAAAAGATGCAGAATAATCCTGAAATTGAAAAGATTGTTAACAATGCTGTTGCTATTGCAAAAGCCCATAACCATGCTTATGTGATAACTGAACATGTATTGATGTCCATGATTCAATACGCACCATTTCGCACGGTGTTGACCAAATACGGCACAGCCGTTGAACAGTTCGAAGGCGAGCTCAGTGCATACATCCTATCGCAGGTTAGTTTAATAACTAGCAACGAAAATGTTACGCCACGTAAAACCAATGGCCTTGAGCGCATGTTTAATCGTGCGTTGACACAGGTGCTGTTTACCGGCCGCAGATCAATCACATTGCTGGATCTGTACCTGGCCATGATGGCAGAAAACAACAGCCATGCACATTACTTTTTGTTGAAGTATGGCGTTCACAAAACTGAATTTGCTGAGTTTTATCAGAAAAATCACGCCACTGCCTCTAAAGAACTGAACAACGAAAGTGCAAACGAAATCCTGGATCAACACTGTACAAATCTAAGTAAACGAGCTGCCGACGGACAATTAGAACCCATGATTGGCCGTGCCGCAGAACTGGAAGAAATGATCACTGTGTTGGCTCGCAAGTTCAAGGCCAATGTGCTGATGGTGGGCGATCCTGGTGTGGGCAAAACTGCCATCATTGACGGCTTAGCACAGGAGATCAATGCAGGTCGTGTGCCAGAGTTCCTTAAAGGTTCTGAAGTTTGGGGATTAGAGATTGGTTCGCTGTTGGCCGGTTCAAAATATCGCGGCGAGTTTGAAGAAAAATTCAAGGACGTTATTGCCGCACTGGAAACTAAAAAGAACTGTGTGCTGTTCATTGACGAAGCACACACCATGATGGGTGCAGGTACCAGTGGCTCCAGCAGCCTGGACTTTGCCAACATGATCAAACCAGCAATCACCAAGGGCAACATCAAGGTAATTGCCTCAACCACCTGGGAAGAATACTACGAGAGCTTTGAAAAGGATCGTGCGCTGATGCGCAGATTCCACAGAGTCAACATTGGTGAACCTGATTCAGCCACCACAGAGCAAATTCTAATTGGTATTAGTCCACGATTAGAAACATTCCACAATGTGCTGATTGACACAGAAGCAATGACAGCCGCAGTAGAACTAAGTGGACGTTACATTCATGATCGTAAAAACCCTGACAAATCAATCGACCTGTTGGATGGCGCTTGTGCAGGAGAGCGTGTGAAAGACCTGGGCACAGTTACCATTAACCGTGACATGATCATGGCGCAACTCAGTCGTGTCACCGGGGTCCCGCTGGATCGATTGCAAAACGAACGCAGTACCAAGGTCACCGAGCTGGAAGGCAACATCAAGCAGTTCTTGTACGGACAAGACGAAGCCATTGACACTGTGCTAGAACGTATCTACATCAACTTCTCCGGCATCGGCAATGCTAAAAAACCTGTGGCCAGTTTCTTGTTCCTGGGTCCAACTGGTACAGGTAAAACAGAACTGGCCAAACTGCTGTCACAGAATCTAGACATGCACC
>Ga0114978_10001472_pt1 | contig 19807 bp, 16 predicted proteins | sample S_140212_EF_Meta_FD_87027 | JGI IMG/M metagenome (GOLD analysis project Ga0114978, IMG submission 87027) | Freshwater microbial communities from Lake Simoncouche, Canada to study carbon cycling - S_140212_EF_MetaG | ecosystem: Environmental > Aquatic > Freshwater > Lake | place: Lake...
GATTTCGATCCCGGTCAGTCGATGTCGATCCCAACTTAAGGCCAGCTGATCGGCCATGACTCGTCCTCAACGTCAAAGTGGCAAAACAAAAAGTGGCAAAACAAAAAGCGGCAACACAAAACGTGACTCGTTCCAACGTTGGCTCATCACGAAATCCCACATTTCAGACTCGCCCACACTTCAGACTAAGCGGTCCTCGCAGCTCATGCGACCCCCGACAGCGCCGGTCACTCCGAATTCAGGTTTCATTCAGGATCTGTCGATTTGCTGGTAACGACTTCGCTCAATCCACCCGAAATCGGCAAAACCTGCCGGTCAATCATGGCCGATGCCGCAGAGGCTGGAATACTTATCGGCGATTTGTGATGATCTCGGCGAACCGAAGCGATGTTTCCCCTCAGAATTGCAGCGACTTTGATTCACAGAGTCCCGTTAAAGAAGATGATTTCATGGATCTGGCAACGCAATCTGTCGTGCTCCCTTATATTTTCGATCTCGAAATGAGTGGCAAGTGTAATACTGTTTGTACATTCTGCCCGCGTGACGAGATGAAACGGGGCGAGCAGTTCATGAGTGAGCTGCACTTCGAGCATTTTCTGAAAAACCTGGGCCGTTATGTGAGCGCCTTGGAGGACCGTCAGGTCAATCTTCCTTATGAAAAAACGAGCGGGAAATTTGGAAAACGAGAACTCTCGGCAGCGCGGGTGACCTTGTGCGGCATGGGTGAATCCTTGATGCATCCCAAATGTCCCGAGTGGATCCAGCGGATTCGTCAGGAGGTCGGGGTGCGGGTGACGGTGGTCACCAATGGCCTGCTGCTGAAAGAGAGCATGCTGGAAAAATTAGATGCCGCCCAGGTGACGGTGATTGTGGTGAGTATTCCTGGCATCGACCGCGAGACTTACACGCGATACATCCCGCTGGATTGGGAGCGGGTTCTGGGAAATGTCGAACGAGCTCACGCCCGGTTGCCCGGGCGCGTCCACATTAACGTCACGATTCCGGACGATTCACCGCTGAGACCAGATCAAGTCCTGGACTTCTGGGGTTCGCGGGGGATTTCGGTGATGTCGATTAACCACTGTCACAACCGTGGTGGATTTCTGGAGACCAGCGGACTGACCGGACTGCACGGGGCTTCATCGGATCATTTTTGTGGGATCATCGCCCGGCACAATTTTATTGCCTGGGATGGCCGAATCCTTTCATGTTGCCACGATTTGCATGCGGATAACGTGTTGGGCAACGTTATTGATGACGACTTTCTCGAACTCGCCTACCGAAAATCTGCGGTCGTTGACCAGGGGCCGACCTACCGAATTTGCGGTAACTGTAATGATTGCGAACGGCTCGAGCCTTCCCAGATCGTTCGCTTGATCCCCACCGCCGATTTATTTCCGATCACGGCAAAGCGCTGAAGGATTTTTTACAGGTCTACGAATCATGTCCGCAGTCTTCCGCAACCGTGTCCGAAACCGTGTCACCGAGTCGGCTGAAAGAGCTGAAACGTCTTGAAACCGCCGCCGATGTTGACTACCGGGAATCCCGCCTGTATCAGAATCCGTGTTGCCAGATAGCCTCGTTGACCCACTTGGCAATACGTCACAATCTTCCGGCCCGAGGGGATTTCGCTCAGGCGTGAGCGTAAGTCATCCACGGGAATATTGACCGCGCCTGGGATATGACCTGCGGAAAATTCCGTCGGTAGGCGAACGTCCAGCAGGAATGGCGGCTCGGCGGTGGAACTGGCCAAGGCCGTCAGGACCTCATCAAGATCGATCTGCGGATGATCTCCCCGGATTAAGCCCCCGGCGACGAAACCAGCCATGTTAATTGGATCTTTAGCAGATCCGTATTGCGGTGCGTAGGCGAGTTCCATTTCCTCCAGATCAAAGACCGTCATCCCCGCTTGAATTGCGACGGCCAGCACATCAATTCGTTTGTCGACACCGGCCCCACCGACTCCCTGAGCCCCCAGCAACTGACCGGTCGTGGGATCAAACAGGATCTTGAGCGTCATCGCTTCGGCACCGGGATAATATCCCGCATGGTGTGCAGGATGGATGTAGACTTTGCGGAAAGGACGCTGCGCCCGCCGCAATGTTTTTTCTGCGGCACCGGTGATGGCGGCCGTCCGGTCGAAGAAACCGAGAATCGCGGTCCCCTGTGTCCCTCGATATTTCACCATACGACCCAAAGCGTTGTCGGCCGCAATCCGCCCCTGCCGATTGGCGGGCCCAGCCAAGGGAACTTGCGTCGATTCGCCCGAGATGACATCTTGCACCGCGATCGCATCGCCGACGGCAAAAATGTCGGGGTCACTGGTTTGCAGGTATTCATTGACCTGGATGCCACCACGTACGCCGACCGCCAGTCCGGCGCCAATGGCCAATGCATTTTCGGGACGAACCCCGACACCAAAGATCACCAGTTGCGCGGTCAGCCGCTGGCCCGAGCTCAAACAGACGACCAGCCCTGCGGCCGATTGCTCGATTGCCTCGGCCGACTCGCCCAGCAATAATGCAATCCCTTTCTTGGCGAGTTCGGCGACGATCGGCGTCGTCATTTCGGGGTCAAACGGGGTCAAAATCTGCTGATTCTTTTCCACAACGGTGATCGCGATTCCACGCCGATGCAGATTTTCGGCCAGTTCGAGACTGATAAAGCCCCCTCCCAGCAGTACGGCTTGTTTCACCCCCTGATCCACTCGCTGTTTGATATGATCTGTGTCTTGCAGAGTTCTCAGCGTGAAGACTCCGGGCAGATCCATTCCCGGCAACGGTGGACGAAACGGGGCGGCCCCGGTCGCGAGGATTAGCTTGTCGAAGGATTCCTCGTACTCGCGGCCGGTCACGAGATTTTTGACGCGGATCGTCCTGGCGACCCGGTCGATCGCTTCGACGTTGCTCCGTGTACGAACATCCAGTCGAAATCGCGATTGCAGACGCTCTGGTGTGGTCACTAGCAGTTTGTCTCGGTCAGCAATCTCACCTCCAATGAAATAGGGAAGGCCGCAGTTGGCGAAGGAAACATCCGGCCCCCGCTCGAACATGATAATTTCCGCCTGTTCGGACAGACGACGAGCTCGAGCGGCCGCCGAGGCTCCCCCGGCCACACCACCCACAATCAGCAATTTCATAACTCACAAGTCCTTCTGTAAGAGGATCGTCGGGGGATAACCGTCGGAGGGTGATCGTTCAGCGATGATCGTCGGGGGATGACAGCCCAGCAGCGCTTTAGCGTGTGGAGCAGGAACTGTTATTCGTCGCAATTTGATTCCAAGGCATGCGGGCGAGCATCATTCCCATTCCGCAGGTGTCCGTAATTCCGGCAAACGTCAGTCCTGCCCCGATAAAGGCAGACAGGCCATTCCAGTAAGGATGCACAAACCAGCCCAGAATCGCTCCGATCAACACCAGCGAGCCGGCAGTGATCCGTACCTGTCGTTCCAGCGAGACCGCTTTCTTGCCACGAACGACCGGTAATCCCGCCGCAACGCAAGCCATGGTCCCCCCTTCGATGTTCACCACATTGGTGAACCCCGCCCGTTGGAATTTTTCACAAGCCTGTTGGCCCCGCCCCCCCGAGCGGCACACGAGATACAGCGGCTCGGCAGCCAACCCATTCCGTGATTGCATCAGGGCGGCAGGGTCCAGCTGATCCAGCGGAACATTCCTGGCGATTTCCAGATGCACCTCACGAAACTCGACTGGTGTCCGAACATCGATCACGTCAATCGATTTCCCTCCTTGGCAAAGACTGGCAAACTCTTGTGGTTTAATCATCGTCGTACTCATAATGTTCATTTTCGTAAATGAGGTTGTGAATGGGGTTATGAAAATTCAGCTCAGGACATTTCCGTGATGCCTGTTTTTTTAACGAGTTAACAAGAAACCGAGCTGGCGAAAAACTCGGTACTGAATTTCTCGGTAGCGAGTTTCTCGGTAGCGAGTTTCAGTCTGCAACTCTCATGCCTGTCCAAAACGGGCTTCGATACAGGCCATGAAATGGGTCAGATGGGTTTCAACCACGTGATAATAGGCATTTCGTCCCTCTTTCTGGTTGGTCAGAAAACCACATCGCTGCATCAATCGGAGATGTTCCGAGGCCATGTGGCTGGGAATTTCGCAAGCTTGGGCCAGTTCGCCCACCGTGTATCGATCCCGCAGCAGCATCTGAATCATTCGCAGACGATGGGGATGCGCAAGGATCTTCAGGCACTCCGCCGCCTGGCCCAACGCCTCAAGCGAAGTGAGCGGCGGTGTTTCGGTGGCGTCGTCGATTGCGGTGTTCATGGTCAGCTCCCCTGTATATCAAATATATCGGAATGTTTCGACATGTCAATCAGTTTTTTTGGCGGAATTGCGGGGGGTGATGAAAAAATCCACTTTGCCGTCGCATCCACGGCAAAGTGCGAACAAAGAAGCTCCAATTTCAACACCGCACGAAATCGACTCTTGGTCGCAAGTTACCAGTGTTCGCTGATCCTTTGATTGCAGGGGCCGCCACAGCGGCAACCTGTGGCGTGTGGTTGTTCAATACAATAAACAGCGTTGACGAAAGCCGTGTTGTCCGTACAATGATGACTTAACGAGTAAGTCTTAAGTGGTGGTGTTGCGACTGAATTCCCGCTCGTGGCGTAGAACGCATGAACCTTCGGTTCAGTACCATGAACATGGCGCGGTGGCAGGAAACCGCGGAACGTGTTGAGATGAATTTGACAGCATGGTTTCACGACCGGTTGGGGGAATGCGGAATCACGGGCAATCAAGAGAGATTCGTAAATTGACGTGGTTGCAGGGTGCCGAAAGTCGCCGGGCTTCAATGAAGTGATTCCGATTCGCGTTTCGTAATTGTTGTCTTTCGTCCGCATTTAAGAAATGCGTTTTTTTGTGGACACAGCTCAACGTGGTAGCGATCTTATGGCCATTCATAAAAACGCTGAGGACGGACTGATTTCATTTAGGCTGATTGGCGCCGAAGTTGATGACGGCTGCGTGCGTGTCAGTGATTTATCCAACTGCATGGCGAAAATTCACGGTTGCCTGAAGCATGTTGAGCGCTGCATCACGGGTACGTCCCCATCGCTGCAATATGTGATTAAAAAGATGCATGTTGGAAGTCCGGCCGATTGTGAGCTGTTCGCGAAAACACCCAAACGCAAGAACGATATCCGAAAATCTGTCTCGACTCTTCTTCTGACCACAATTGCAAGCCTTGCGGCTGGCGATAATGGTTCATTGGATGCCCGGTTAGACTACGAGGCCCTAAAATCATTTCAGGAATTTCCGAAAGTGGCGAGGCCGGCCGAAGAGCGATCAAGCCGCCGGCTCATTGTTGGCGTCCATGAGATCAATCCAACGTATTTCGTGACAATTGATGAAGCGCTTTCCATTGAAGAGTCTTCTTACGGAAGCATTAGCGGTTCCTTGGAACGAATCGACGTGCACAAAAGTCCTCAATTCTCATTGTTTCCGCGACCGATTGGCAGCCCTTCCGTTCGATGTTATTTTGGCGATGAGATGCTTGGACAGATCACCGATGCATTGAAAACCAAAAGCCATGTGACGGTTTACGGAAAAAAGGATTACATTCAAGGAAGACTCCATCCTCTGAGAGTCAAGGTTGATTCTGTGGAAATACATCAGAATGATCAAATTCCTTCATTCGCATCATTTGCCGGATGCCTGAAAGATATCGAGGGTGATTCTGTCGACCTCATTCGAAAGATTCGCAATGAATGGCCCGACTAAGAAGATTGTTTATTCTTGGGACGCGAATGTGTTTCTCGCGCATTTTAAACAAGAAGAGAATAAAAAAGAGTATCTCAGCGCTATTAGTGCTATTTATGATGAGGTTGAACGGGGGTCCGTAGAGTTGCTCGTGTCGGTGATTGTTGTCGCAGAGATGTTGGATCTCATCAACGACCCTAGAATGAGTGATGAATTCCAACGCCTATTAAAGAGGCCTAATGTCCGCCTCATGGATGTCACGCCACACATAGCGAGAAAAACCGCAGAATTAAGATGGAAGTGGAAATCACGCGACGAATCTCATATCGATGAACCACGAAACATCAAAACGCCAGATGTAATTATCATCGCCACGGCTGCACATTGTGGAGCCAGTGTACTCCATACGTTTGAAAACAAATATGATAAACATAGTGGGACCCCGTTGGTCAGTAATTTGAAAATTACTAAACCCATATTGGTCAGTGGGCAGAAAGTATTCCCTGGCTTGACCTGATGGCTGATTTCCTGAAAATTATTCGCGCCATGAAAATGCTCTTCTACAATAAACGCCAAGGGTGCAAGGGTGAACGTTCCGAACCCAGACTCGCAGTGAACTCGCAAACCCGTCGGCACAAACAATGCTGCGACTTGATTTTCAACGCGAGATTTTCTGCTCGATGACTCTCGGGCAATTCTCAGAACATGGAAATTCGGATTCTGAGGGCTATAAAACAGTACCGTCACCATGGCCAAGATATCTCGAACGAGGCCATCCCCGTCTTGCGCTGGTCTCAGGAGAATTTCATGTTGCGATTAATTTGGACTGTTGCCGGGATCTTTATTCCTCTCGCGGGGTTTGCGGCCGATTTTCCTCAGTTTCGCGGTGAAAATGGGTCGGGGGTCGCGGCCGAGACCTCGATTCCCAGCAAGTGGTCGACCACCGAAAATGTGGCCTGGAAGGTCCCTGTCCCTGGAGCCGGCTGGTCGCAACCGATTTTGATTGGCGACCGCCTGTATCTCACCACAGCGGTCTCGGATAAGAATCTCAAGCCGAAAGATTTTTCAAGTGGAGTAAAAACTCCGCAGAGCATGGGGCTCGGCGGGTTAACCAAAGCCCCCAACACCACCATTCAGTGGCAGGTTCATTGCTATCACGCCCTCACTGGCGAGCGATTGTGGGCCGAAACGCTGACCGAGGGAAAGCCTAAGTATCCGATTCATCCGTCCAACACCTACGCGACCGAATCGCCGGTCGCCAACGCGGACGGAATTTATGCCTTCTTCGGTGCCACCGGGACGGTCGCGGCCCTGAACGACAAGGGCCAACTCCTGTGGCGTCAGGAGCTTGGAGCCTTTTCCACAAATAATGGATTTGGGACGGGGAGTTCTCTGGCGATTCATCAGGACAAAGTTTTCGTCCAGCACTTCACGAATGGCAGCGGGATTCTGGCTGCGTTTGACACCCGATCGGGGAATCCGATTTGGCGAGTTGATCGAGCCAAGAACGACAGTTCGTGGAGCTCACCGATCCTCTGGAATAATGAGCTCCGTCTGGAACTCCTCTCGTCGGGAAACGATCTGATCTGCAGCTACGATCCAGACAGTGGTCGCGAGCTTTGGCGATTGAGCAATGTGAAATCCCCAACCGCCTGTTCGATCGCTGCGGACCGTCGGCAAATTTACTTTGGTGGCTCGGACCCGTTTTCGACCGGCCCCTTATTCGCCATGCGCGCGGGTGCCACCGGTGATATTTCGCCCAAAAAGAAAAACGATACGTTCGACACCTGTACCTGGCAAGAAAGCAAAGGGGGCCCTGGAATGCCTTCCCCGGTTTCTTCTGGCGACTACCTGTATGTTGTCGACAAAAATATCCTGAAATGCTACGAAGCCCAGGCCGGAAAGCGTCTTTATCAGAGCCGCGTTCCTACCCTCACGATGGTCGCGGCATCGCCGATTGTGATCGGTGATAAGCTGCTAATTCTCGACGAAGCGGGAAATGCCGCACTGGTCAAAGTGGGACCGGAATTCGAAGTGATTGGTGGAGGAAAGCTCGACGATGTCTTCTGGTCCACGCCAGCCGTCGGCGACGGAGCACTCTACTTTCGTGGTGCCGACGCCCTTTACTGTGTGAGAACGAGTCCTCGATAAAACACCTCAGAGTTCCAAGGGAACATGATGGGGACACTGTCGTTGTTGGAAATCGCTGGGTCACTTTGCAGGAATGATCGGAATCTCTGGCTTTGATCACGTTGGATTTACTGCGGTCGTAGTCAGGTGATCGTATTCAGGTGAAGAGAATCGTGTTACCCTGCCTGCGCGGTTTCAAACAGGGAAGCGGTGCTCATGGCGACGGATGAAGCAATCCTTTTACTCGGTGTGCGACAAGGAAACGAAAGTGCCTGGGAGCAGCTGATTGCGCTGTACCAAGGCCGTTTACTGGCGTTTGCCACGAGTCGCCTGCAGGACCCCGTCGCTGCGGAAGACTTGGTCCAAGAGGCTTTTCTCGGGTTTCTGGTCTCGTTACCCAACTATGACGAGACAACTCCGCTGGAAACATTTCTGTTCGCCATCACCGCTCATAAACTGACCGATGCGCTGCGCCGGGCGGGCCGACGACCGCTCCTTTCGTTGATTCCCAATGGGGAATCCGCTGCAGGAAATGAACCGGCTGGCCCGGCTCGCAAGGCTTCGAGTCTGGCTCGTAGCGGCGAGCAGCGAGTGGCCCAGCAGCAAGTCCTGAGTCAATGCCTGCGCGGACTGATCCAGTCGTGGCTCAGCCGGGGTGAGTTTGAGCGGCTCGAATGCGTGGAATTGCTGTTCGTCCTGGGATATTCAAATCGTGAGGTCGCCCTCAAATTGCGACTTTCCGAACAAGCGGTTGCGAACCATAAAGATTTTGTCATTCGTAAGCTGAAGGGGGCCGCAGCGGCCGCCAAAATGCAAGACCCCGATTTACACGAATGGAGACTCGATTGAGTCTTGCCAATGGCACCCAATCAGGACTGAGTTTCGTCTGATTTTTTCATAGTCAATTTTCCGCAGGGTTTTTTCCTGAGTCCAAGTTCTACAGACTTTGCGATTGGATCGATTCGGGTTATTGTGCAATCAGTCCCACTCGGAACGTCTGTCTGGGCTGATCGACTCACTCGTTGTTTCGTGGATTCCGCAATGACTGATCACTCTTCGGCACCTCGATCTTCCCACCGCTTCCTCGCGGGTCTGGTTTCCGCGGCCCTCCTGGCACCTGTGGTATCCATCCCCTTCCTGCAATCGTCTGTGAGTAGAGCTCAAGAAACCTCGGAAAGCCGCCCCATCGCAGAAGAGACTGACCCAGATTATGCCGTTCCGGATGGGACTCCCGAAGAGATCATGGAATTTGTCGAAGGCTTGCGAACTCGCAAACCCAAGTTCGGGAATCAACGTGAGGCACTGGATCACGCGGTGCGGACTCAACGTTCGTTCATCAGTGCTGGCGATAAAATTTTAAAACAGGAAATCGACCCCAAAACGGCGGCGAAAGCAGCGCAATTGAAACTGGGGGCTTTAACGTTGCTCGCATCCAATGGGATCGGTGACACAGCAACCGAAGCGATGGTCGCCGTGAACCAGCTGAAAACCGATGAACGACCTGAGGTCGTGAAGGTCGCGAATCAGTTCTGGACCCCGATTCGGATTAATCATCTCGGTGCGTTGTCCGATGCCGATCGAAAGCTGTTTGCCGAAGAAATCCTCAAGTCGGTCGTGGACTCAAAATTTGCCCGAGAAACAATCGGGATGGCAACCCAGCTGGGAACGAAACTGGCCAGCAAAGGTCATGCAGAAGAAGCCGGAATTTTGTACGACCAACTGGCGAAGCTGGCCAGCGAAGCCGAAGACCCCAAGGTCCAAGAGGCCGCCAAACGCTTCGCGGGACAGGGTCGTCGCGTTCGACTCCCCGGACAATTCATGGCCATCGAAGGGAAGCAGTTGAATGGAGAAGCGTTGGACTGGTCCGCCTATCGTGGAAAGGTAGTCCTGGTTGACTTCTGGGCGACGTGGTGCGGTCCTTGTATTGCGGAACTCCCCAACGTCAAAGCGAACTACGAAAAATTTCACGACAAAGGATTCGAAGTTGTCGGGATCAGCCTCGATCGTTCGCGTGAGCCGCTCGACAAGTTTATTGAGAATGAAGAAATTCCCTGGAGCCAGTTGTACGACGAAGAGGTGCAAAAGGATAAAGGCTGGAATCATCCGATGGCCGAGTACTTCGGGATTAACGCCATTCCTGCCGCAATCCTGGTTGATAAAAAGGGAAACGTCGTTTCGCTGAATGCTCGCGGACCGGAATTGACGAAACAGCTGGAAAAGCTGTTGGGAGAGTAGGGGAGGCGGTTTTCAGTTTTCAGTTTTCAGTGGCCAGTGGCCACTGGCTGCTTGTGGGTGATTGAGCCATCACTGAGCGGGGTTGTTGGGGACTCGCTGAATCAGGGTTCGTTCCCCGGCCATTCCCGGCAGACGAACTGGCAGTCAGGTCTTTCGACCATGATGGCGGCCCCGTAGTGAGGATCGACTTCGAGCGTCCTGATCGTCCAGCGGGCTGGTTCGTCGGGTAAGTCGTCGACATGAATCAGTGCGGCAGGGCGATCGGGATCGATTTCTACAGAGAAACTGCTGAGCGGCAATGACAAGCCGCTCCCCTTCGCCTTGATATAGGCTTCTTTGCAGGTCCAGCCCCGATAAAACCCCGCCTGTTGCTGGTGTGCCGGAAGTTTGAACAGCGTTTTGGCTTCTGCTGGCGAGAAATAACGCTCTGCCAATCTCAGGATCTCGACCGCAGAATTGTACTCTTCAACGTCAACACCGATTGCCGAACCCCGCGTCAGGGCAATCAGACCAATCTCACCCGAGTGCGAAACATTAAACTCGAGTTTGGATTCCATGCTTGAGGAAATCGATTGCATGGGGGTACCGGATTTTGTCGCGATCCGGTGAATGGATCCGATCTCGGGCTTCCCTTGTGGCCCATACTCGAACTCGATCGCCTGCGGTGGGAGATGCAAATGGGATCCCAGCAGTTGACGCAGCGCTGCGCGACAGATGATGAATTGACGACGGGGTGCATCAAATCGAAATCGTGCCGCACGAGCCTGTTCTGCTGCGGTCAAAACTTCCCTCAGCGGGACCCAGCGTTCACGTGGCAAATCGAGATTCAGCCGTATAACTTGAACCGTTCTAGGGACCAGTTCCGCCGGCAAATCCGGCGCTAGCGGCCAGAGTGAATTCACTACGGCCTCCCCTTAGTTGGATGAGATCCCATTTGACTCGCCGAACCCGCTGCATGGAATGAATTGAAATTGAATGCATTGAAGACGGAGGAGCTTGATTTCATTACCAGATTCATTGGCTGATATCCCACGCCCCGCGCCACCCGACCCAAAACCGGCTCGCGAACCCGTTCACCCCACAGCGGGACCTGCGGTTCCTGTTGGTTCAATCGATGTCCGGCACAATCTCAAAAGCCCTCGCGACTTCAAGAGGAATTCGTTTGGGTATCGCCGACGCATACTCGACATACGCCCAGTCACTCGATGACCTCGCCAAGGTGACCTGATCACGGGCCCGGATGATGTGGTAGCGGCGGAGTGAGGTCACCTTTTTTAAGTTGGCGACCCAGGTGCGAACCACGATTTCATCTCCTAATCGCGCCGAGGTCAGGTAGTCAATCTGATGCGAGCGAACCACCCACCCTTGGCCCAATTCGCGATGGGCAGCAAGCGGCCAACCTTGCGCTGCGGAATGGGCCAGCGATGCAGACTGCATCCACTTCAGATACGAGATGTTATTGGCATGCCCCAATTCATCCAAATCCGGTTCACCCACAACGTGCATCCACTCATAAATCGCGGGCATCAAGTCGACTCCTGCTGTAAAGGATTCCCCTCGGACGGACTCAGGTTTTTCCTCAGTTGTCGCAGTGCCAATTTCAAATTGGCCTGCGTCCAGAGCAAGGGGCAAATGTCGTTGGGAACATAACGGCCTCGTTCCGAGTAATACGACTCAGGACAACGATAAGGGCCAAATCGCGAGTCGGGTGGGGTGAGTTGAGCGAGTGCACGGTTGAGATGCTCAATCTGCCGATGTCGGTCGACCGGGTCGGCCGTTCGTGCTGACCTCAATCCGTAATGGATCGAGACGATCGGATCAAACAGGCACCATTGGGCTTCGAGGCCCGGTTCCAGCAGTCGGTCGCGGTCGGCGAGGTTGTCACTGAAATCCGCCGTTCGGACATCTGCCGCCAGTTTTTCTTTATAGTTGGCACACCAGTACGAATCCCCTTGATAACGTCGAATCCCGTGATCACCCAGCAGATGGGTTGTCACGTCCGAGACGATCTGGTCAGCCATCTCGCCCGTGACGATTTGATAGGGATAAATCAGGAACAAAAGTGCGGCATCGTACCGACGATGTTTTTGCGGGTCTGACTGATTGCATTCCCAGGGAAGAATGGTCGCCAGTCCTTTTTGACCATCAGTCGGAATGGGTTGGCTGGAAACCTGTTGCCAGGATTGCAGCCCCGCTGTTGCAACACCGATACTCGACGCCGCAATCTTGCGAACCTCTTCCCAGTGGCCGCTGTCTTCATCATCCCAATACTTGATAGCGATTAAGAACTTGGCCACGTGTTCGAGCAGCTTCCGTTCCGCCTCGTTCCAGGCACATTCGTGTTCCATTCTGCTGGCGAGCCACAGAAAGCCCCCCAATGCATCGTTCTGGGCGTGCGACCATTTCTCGTCGAGTTCGTTCAGGTGGTGGCCATCGAAACGAATATGAGGACGATTCATCACCTCCGCAGGATCGACCTGTCCTGTGATGATCTCGGTAAACCGGTGCTGGTGTTTGACAAAATAGGCCATTAATGACCGCGTTGCCCTGACCGCTTTGTCCGTCTCGCCCCATTCCCGGTGTGCATTGGCAATATGCACATTGTCGCGAACCCAGACATTGCGATAGCCAGTCAGCTCAAAATCTCCCCCCTCGCCTGCGGCAGCCGAGAAGAGCCCGTTGGGGAGGGTCGGGAATCGAAACGTCCCCTGATCTTCGAGAAACTGACTCAACCGAACAACATCTTCGTGCGAACAATCACTGCGTAACGAGGGTGGGCTTGGTGTCCGAGCCATAGTCTCTTCCTTGAGTTCCCCAGACGGCCCGCTGAGGACCGGCGTGAGATTGTCAGATGTGCCTACTGGACCAGTCCTTTGGTGAGCGACATAAAGGCGGTTTCGAGGTTGACTTCCTCTTCACGAAATAATGTGAGTTGAAAGCCTTCCGTGATCAAGAGTGTCGGCAGGGAACTATAGTCAAAGGTATCTGCCTTCAGCGTGGCGTCGATGGTCCCTTTGACGATGTCGACATGCGAAACGAGCTCATGCTTTTGCAGTAAGGCGGCCGCTTTTTCCAGATTCTCTTTCACGCGAATCTGCAGCATGATCTGCTGACGCGCCTTCCGCATCACTTCGTCGACATAGCCATCAATGATCAGATTTCCCTTTTCGATCATCCCCACACGCGTACAAACGTCGGCCAATTCCGGCAGGATGTGGCTCGATACAATCACCGTTTTTTTCAGTTCACCGAGCTTTTTCAGCAGGTTACGAATTTCAATTCGGGCACGGGGGTCCAAGCCGCTGGCCGGTTCATCCAGCAGCAAGACCTGGGGTTCATGCAGCAAGGTTCGCGCCAACCCGATCCGTTGTGTTTGACCGCGTGAGAGCTGATTGACCATGGCATCGCGTTTGAATGCCATGTCGACCAGTTCGAGTTTTTCTTCACAGATTTTTCGTCGCGAAGGACCATTGATGCGGTAGGCCGAGGCGAAAAATTCGAGGTACTCGATGACGGTCATGTCATCGTAGACGCCGAAAAAGTCTGGCATATACCCGACCAGTCGCCGAATCTCGCGCGGGTCATTGTAGATCGACTTGCCACAGATGTACGCCTCGCCGTAATCGGGCGTCAGCAATGTGGCAATCATCCGCATAGTGGTCGTTTTTCCCGATCCGTTGGGACCGATAAACCCAAACACATCGCCTTCCTTCAACGAGAGATTAATCTCGTTGACCGCGATCAGATGGCCATAACGTTTGGTGAGCTGGCGGGTTTCAATCATGATCGTCAGTCAAAGCGTAATGAGGAAAAATCGGGGCCGGATGCGAAACAAATCGTCGTAAAATCGGTCTGGAACGTCCGTCGCTAGTCAGGAACAACGCGTTTCAAATCGTTCATCAGTTCTCCCGACTTGTAGACGGGAAGGATCAGGCGAACAAACGAGGCTTCGCGATCAGGAGTTAAGACCTGTTGATCCTGCCGCAGGGTCGCCAGGGGTTGATCGATACGTCCAAACAGCACGGCACGTCCGAGTTTGATCAATTGCGAGCAGTCCTGGTCATGCAGCATTTGATTGGTCAAACCGGTGTAACGTTCCCCGCCAACCTCATCGTGAAAGGTCAGGATCCGGATGACATTGAGTGGATCTAGCGACAACGGGTCGTAGGACGAGTGCTGATGTGCGGGATCGCTCGCGGCACGCGCACCAAAACGGGGGGTCGCCATGGTCAGGATTCCCGTCAGGTACGGACGCAATTCCCGTTGAAAGACACTCGGTTGTTCGACGCGCCAGACTTGCTCTTGCTTGAGTGGAATCGAGCGGGGATCGTCACGGGATTTCAGCTGGCGGTAAACGCGATTTTGATAGACGATCATCCAGTCTTCGATCGGGGTTGCGAATCGATGCAAAATCGTTCCCGTCAGGCTTCCTGTCGGAGTTGCCCGCAGCTGACATTCGACCAGCCCCTCGGCGGACGAGATGCTGTCACCAACCAGCGACTTCGAGCTCCACTGCATAATCGGAATTTGATTCAGTTCGCCATTCGCCGGCTGTTCGTACAAGGCTCCTTGTTCCAGCCCTTTTTCTCGCAACATCCCGCCAAAGGTCGCTTCCGGGACCCCTTCCCAACTGATTCGCCCAACCGGCTTTTGCTGCGGATCCTTGATCAAGGGAACCGGTTCCATCGTGAGCGAAGTTTGGACCGTCTGGGGACTGTAAAGACTCAAGTAATGTCGGGCGTGAACCGAGTTGGAACTGACATCGACATTCACGATATTCAACTGATTCGCCCGAAAGGTGCGTCCATTCGAGGAATTGGCGAGGGCCGAGGCTACGACGGAGGCCCCCACGACAAACAGGGGGAAGGTGATCCACGTCCAGTGTGCCCGTTTCAACAAACGATGCACAATCAGGTAATCCAGCGGACCGATAATCAAGAGCAGGCCGAGCAATCCGATCATCGCAAACCACGGAGAGACCCGTTTCACCTCATCAAAGTGATCTTGAATCGCATGAATCTGCGTCGATAAGTCGGTGATCCCTGTGGAGCTCAGCTGAGCCCCCTTGTTAATCCCTTTGTTGACCCCTTTTTCAATCGAATCGGAATTCTGGCTGTTCCCGGTCAGTCGAGCACAAAAGGGGGTGAGCCCCTTCCAATCCCTTAGCGGACTCGTGGTCAAATCCATGGCCAGCACCGCCACCGAACCGATTCCCGAGGGGACTCGCACCAGAAACGGATTGGCACGACTCGCCGCCAGAACCTCACCCGAATCAATTTCCAGCTTGGGGATCGTCAGGCTGGATGTCTGGGGAATGCGCAGGTTTTTTCCTGAAAAGGCTTCGAGTCCACCAAACTCACGCACCGTGATCGGCTGTTCGGCAATCCGGACCGGCACCCATTCGGGTAACGCTTTTCTCGCCGCGGCCTGGTCGGTTGGCAACGAAATGATGAGCCGGCCCCCCGCTGCAACCCATGCTTGCAGAGCGTCAATTTGACCCGGCTGCAGATCAGCAGTCCCGGCAATGACCAACGAATAAACCCCATCGAAGGCAAGGCCATTCGTGGGGAGATCGCTCGCCTCGATTTCCACGACTTTCACTTGTAAGCCAGCACTGACCGAACTCGCGATGGATTCAAAGCCGGCTGGTTTTCCGACGGTGACGATCAAGCGGGTGGCAGGCAGCAGTGGCAAGGGGACCCAATCGGACTTTCCAGCAACACCCGTGAGCATCGCCTCTGGAGTGCCATCATCCCGTGCGAGCCGAATTTCCAAATCCCCATTCAACCGACCAACTTTGATCAATCCCTCCAGCAGGTGATCACCCGGACCAAGCGATTGCGTGGGGGAGAGAAACCGGACGCGATGGCCATCCGGGTCAATTGCCGTGATTTGACTGCTCAAGTTCAGTAAGACACCATCCGTGCCGACCGTGTCGACATGCACGGGGACGACGACTCGCGCCCAGCGGCCGACCAGATAATTCCCCTTCCAGCCGACAGTCGGTGTTCCCTGGATCGTCGCGATCGGACTCGCCGAAGCGATCCTGGCCGAGACGAACGATGCACAACAGATTCCCCACAGCATGAAGAGGAGACCGATTCGAAGAGGGTCCCTACCGAGCCCAAGATTCGCACGGGTGACCGCTCGGGTGGCTGCCAAGAGGCCAAATAGAGATTCCGCGACCGCGCGACTCAACGAGTGCGTATCGGACGAAGTCGGTTTGACGATGATGTGATGGGGTTGGGCAGGCAATCGAAACACCGACATCAAGGGGGTTCTCTTTAGGGCCGGTTGCGACCGGTTCGCAATCGGCAATGCTATGATACGCTGAAAGAGCCAGAAACGTGAGCGCACCCGCCAGATTCTCGCGATCAATCGCTCAACCCCTGCGCAAACGCTTCCATCGGCAGTTCTTGACCCGTTAAGGATTTGAACAGTGAGCCGAGATAGTCGGCAAAAATTTCGGCGGGCTCAACAACCTTGCAGCCTCGATCTCGGGCTTCTTGGGTGTATCGTGATTCCCCCGGCATTTCACTGAGGTCCATGACGGTCATCCCTTGGCGTAACAGGGACGGATTCAGTGCGGACTTTTTGGAACCAAAATCCAGCGTGTTGGTCGTCAGAACGATCACGTCGACCAATGTTTCGTACAGCTTGGCAACAGGGACGAATCGCAATTCGGATGACTGAGCGATCTTCTGAGCCTCAACTTCGTCCCCGGCACAAATGCTGACCAGACCCTGACGACGTTTAATCCCGTGCGCCATCGAAATCGCCAGCCCTCCCGAGCCGATGATCATCGTGTTCCGTTTATCCAGCGGCCGATCCTCGGCCGATTGTTTTCCCAGTTTAGCTTCCAGAGACCGCAGAGCCGATTTCCAGACCAGGTTATGAGCCTGCCAGCCATTGCCGGTTTTGATGACCACATCACCATACTGGGCCGCCGTAGCAACCTCATCCCCCGTTGCGGCCAATCCTGCGATCCGTCGGCCTGCCAGGGGGGTTGCAATGATTGCCGGAACTTTCAGGATATCGAGCATTTTCGGCAGTTGGTCGAGCGACGAGAAGTCGAGCGGCAGGCAGCGGGTGTTCATCCCCGAGAGGTCAAACGCGGCGTTCAGAATTTTCGAGATGGCATGCTCGATCACCCCTTCGCCGACGACGCCAATGAAGCGTGTTTTGGAATCAACCTGCCGCCAGCGGTAGACATCATCCAGCTCACCAACAGTCGGTTGACCGGGAAAAGCCTCCATCCCTTTTTCCAGGGCCGCGTAAATCCAAGGTGAACCATACTTGCGGCCGAGCAGTGAAAAGGTCAATCCACAACGCCCCAGACCCAGGCCGACGACGGGGAGCAGTCGTTTCTGACTGACGGCAGCCAGCAGCGGCCATGCGGCTTCCAGGACGTCCGTCGGCCAGGTGAACTTGACAATGTCACCCTTACAGCGAGCCGCCTCTTCGAAGGCCTCGTCGACATCGGTGAGCGGGCGTGTCATGCTGGCAAAACTGATGACTCGTTGCGTCTTACCGAAACGAGGAATTTTCATCGCTGTGGCGGGGTCGAGTTCCACATAGTCAGGCCCGGCGATGATCGCCTGTCGCAACAAGGCGAGACGTTCTTCCTCGGTTCCGTCAAACTTCCCCCCCTCCTCGGGAGGTCGGCAGGAAATCAGCACCGGCTTCTTGGAACCCGAGATCATGTCTTTGACATCGGGCTCTTTCACGAGCCGGTCGAGGCAGACTTCCACCAAATCGCATTGATTCGCGGCGTTATAAATGTCAACCTTGGCGAGTTGACGCGATTCGGGGGTGACGGAAATACAAATCATTTGATGCGACAAGCTCCCACAGGACCAACAGCAACATCCGAAGTCGAAAATTACGTACCGGGCATCATACGGAAGAAAGTCTGCCCAATGCCACAGTGAAGACGTTTAACACAGCGAAGACATTTCACAGCGTGAAGACCGGGAACAGAGGAGTCGCGTCAGGTGAGCACCATGAATGAGGAGACCGAAACGTCGGTGCCCCTTCCCTGAATAGTGGACTCAAATTCCCCGCCAGCACCGATTCCGGTGAAGCACACCCCCTGAAAAGAAAGAGTTTTGCTCGATGCCCCGTCTGTTTTATGGCAATTTTGATTTTGAACATCGGTTAGCCGATGCTGGCAATGAACCTTCCCAGGTCTTAAAACGGCTGAATGCGGAACTCGCCTCGTCCTGGCTGGCGATCGCTGACGATGGCGATCTGATCTGGACCCCGTCCCCCATCGACACACAGTTCTGGGTCGAGTCCGTGCAGAATCAGTTGCCCAACGTCATCCCGATCACCTCGCTGGCCCATGTTCCCCGCCAGACGGAACTGATTCCCTGGGGTTGGTCTGACGAAGTCCGAAAATGGGGAGCTCGGTCTGGGTGGCAGATGAATGCACCGACGGACGAGGCGATCCGGTGGGCCAACTCCCGGGCGACATCTGCAGAACTGGAACAGCGCTGGAGTGTCGGCTTACCGGATGCGGCTCGAATCGAATCGGTTGAACAATTCCATTCGGCACTGCTGCGATTGCTCGCGTCAAACCAACGCTGGGTCGTCAAAGCCTTGTTCAGTATGTCAGCACGGGAACGGATTCTCGGTCGGGGGCCAGCGACCGCTGCCGAAATGAATTGGATTCGGCGGCGAATTTTGGCTCAGGGGATCGTCTTTCTCGAACCGTGGGTTGAGCGGATCGAGGAAATCGGGATGCAATTCGATGTTCCGGCGACTGGATCACCCCGTTTGATGGGGGTGACACCGATGCGGGTCGACGAACGCGGGCAATATGCGGGGAGCATGTTTTCGCAGGGTCATCCCCAGGATCATTCCGAGGAACAACCGCGAAATTCCTCGGATTCGCAGTGGGATCACCACGAATGGGCTGCCGCCATCAGGGTGGGGCTGCTTGCCGCCGAAACTCTCCAATCGCAGGGCTATTTCGGTCCACTGGGGATTGACGCCATGTCCTACCGAGACTCGACGGGAGCTCGGCAAATTCGTCCGCTGCAAGATATCAACGCCCGCTGGACCATGGGGCGACTCAGTCTCGGTTGGCGACGGTTGCTGAGGCGTGATGAGCATGGGGTTTGGGTGCATGGAGCTCGGGAACATGGCATGCAGCAAAAAGACGAAGAATCGACCGGTGATGAATCCATCCATGACGAGATGACGAGAACGATCAGGACTTCACCGTTATTTGTCGGGGGAATTCCGTGTCGGCACCAGTCGCGACTGGTCTTCCACCGTGTGACCACCGCCGTCCGCCGTGAGAGCCAGCGGTGAGAACAGGATGGCTGGCGACCCATGATCAACACGGGAAACAGACCGATCGAGGCCAGCAAAACGTCACGACGACAGAAAGTGACTTGAATTCTCTCCGTCGTGGAGTAACTTGCTTAAGATCAAAACCACAGTACTGTTGATGCAATGATCGTGCCGGTCTCGTTTGGGTCGGGGTGTTGGGTTTCACACACCGGTTCAAGTTTTCATTTCGATATCATACCGACTTTGCAATCGGTATGGTTCGCTTCGTCGCAGGAAGCTGAGCCTCCTTCAAGCCACCCCCAGCGGTTGGCTGCGGTCTCTCGGTTTGTTTCTGGAAGTTGGGCATGATCGTTTCGCATTCACTGCTGATTTAGAAGGCCTTTCAACGATGCCCGTCAAAGTGAAATGTA
>Ga0114978_10001473_pt1 | contig 19805 bp, 18 predicted proteins | sample S_140212_EF_Meta_FD_87027 | JGI IMG/M metagenome (GOLD analysis project Ga0114978, IMG submission 87027) | Freshwater microbial communities from Lake Simoncouche, Canada to study carbon cycling - S_140212_EF_MetaG | ecosystem: Environmental > Aquatic > Freshwater > Lake | place: Lake...
AATGTGGCCTGACGTCAGTCCTCGCATTCCTCTCACGTCATGCTCAACAAGGCCTTCAGACGTCCATTGTCTTCGAGAGTCGCGGGAAGAAAGAAGATGCTGAACTGCGTGAAGAGTTTTCGCGCCTCAAGGGAAGAAAGTTAGCTCCCGAAATGCATGACTCAGTGGACTTCATTTTTGCAAGTAAGCAAGCCAACAGCGCGGGTCTACAGATCGCGGACTTGATTGCTCGTCCCATCGGAATCCATGTACTGAACCCTCATCAATCAAACAGAGCTTGGGAAATTCTCCGCACCAAAATGCGCACATCGCCGTCAGGACGCATCTTGGACTGGGGCTTAATCATTGCTCCGCACAAAACAAAAAACCCCCGATAATCATCAGAGGTTTTGTGCCGATCGAGATTTCCCGGTCCGTTTAAGAAGATACCACACACAGCACCGGGCCGACATGAACGCATCCGAGCGTTGGGGGCAGAAAACTAGAGGGTGGGCTTCGCGCGGTTGCGACGGATGGCGACCAGAAGAACGATGGTCACGAGGGCGAGCGCTCCCAAGGCCGCGAAGATGGTTCCGACAACGACGAGAACGCTGGGGCCGCCCTCTTCCGCCGTGAGTGTCACAATCTCGGTGGTGCCTTCGGCCGCGAGGGGTTCTTCGGTCGTTTCTTGGCCGGCGGCAGCAGAGTCCTCATCTGTGGCCGCGGGGGCGCCAGGAACGAGGGCTGGGGCATCGGATCCAGTAACCGTGAAATCGACCTCGCCGGCGATGGGGTGCCCATCGACGGACACGATGCGGAAGCCCGCGACGTAGTCACCGTTGGGGAGTGCCCCCGAGACGATCGGGATTGTCATGACGGTGGAGGTGGTGTCGTAAGTGGGGGTGCCGAGCTCCACAACGATGTCACTGGCATCGGCCAGCACCACGGTGGAGTAATCGGGAACAACACCTTCGCCAAACGTCAACACGAGTTCCGTCACGGAGCTGAGCGTCGCCCCCTGCGCCGGGCTGGACTCTTCGAGTTCGCTGTGCGCGGTGGCTGCCGTGGCACCGGTGAAGGCCAGGGTGAGACCGGCAATGAGAGCCGCGAGAGTAACAAGAATTTTGCGCATGAGAAAAGTAGTCCTTCGTTTCCGCGAGACCGCGGGGTGACCGCGCCAACGAGGCGGCTAATAAGATTGAGCCTACCGACGTTCCCTGAACGTCATTTCACGCCATCGCCACGGAGGAACCGATTGTGAGAAGTTCCGACCAGGCTCTCTCGGGGCGGCGCCTTCGTTCGGCCCGCCTCGCGGTCACTCTCCTCTTCGTCACCAACGGGGCGTTGCTCGCGAACGCCATCCCGCGCTACCCCGAAATTAAAAATGCACTCTCCCTCACCTACCTCGATTTCGGGGCGGCGACTGCCGCCTTCCCCGTGGGGGCCATTGCGCTAGGTCTGGTGGCCGGGATGGGGATTCGTCGCTTCGGGTCCGCCCGCGTGGCTGTTCTAGGGACGATCCTCCTCAGCATCGGTATGGTCTTTGTTGGCCTCGCCCCCTCCTGGATCTTTCTTGCCGCCGCACTGTTCCTTGCGGGCGCCATGGACACCATCACCGACGTTGCCCAGAACGCCCAGGGCCTGCGCGTCCAAAAGGTCTATGGCACGTCAATCTTGAACTCCTTCCATGCCGGCTGGAGCGTCGGGGCCGTGATTGGCGGAGCGATGGGCGCCGCCGCGGTCGCGCTTAACATCCCCATCGCCATCCATCTCGGATTTTCTGGTCTTCTTTTCACCACCGTGAGCCTGCTGGCGTATCGGTTCATGTTGCACGGCCCCGAGACGACTCTTGTGCCCCAGCGGGAGCCGGAGCCGACCGTCGTTATCGGCACTCCAGGGATGGAAGCCGTGACGGTGCCCACGGGGCCCGCTGTGATCGGCGCCAAAGCACGTCTCCTCACCTCGACAAAATGGGTTCCTCTGGGCCTCCTCGCCCTCATGGCCATCGGAGGCATGATTGTCGAAGACGGCGGAATAACCTGGTCCACCTTCTATCTCACGAACGACCTCGAAGCGCCAACAGCGGTCGTTGGCTTCGGCCTTATTGCCTTCCTGAGCGGTCACTTCCTCGCCCGACTCTTCGGGGACTCGCTCGTGAATCGATGGGGTCAACGGGCCGTGACCCGCCTGAGCGCGCTGACGTTGCTGATCGGCATGGGAGCGTCGTTGGCCTTCCCGTCGGTGCTCGGAAGCATCGTCGGTTTCGCGGCCGCCGGCATCGGAATTGCGACCCTTATTCCAGCCGCCATGGCCGCCGCCAACGAACTTCCCGGCTTCCGCGCCGGCACGGGGTTGACCCTCGTGACCTGGCTCATGCGCATCGGCGCCTTCAGCTCGCCCCTCATCGTGGGGGCGGTCGCCGATCAGTTCGGCCTGCGCGTGGGGCTTCTCCTCATGCCACTGGTGGGACTGATTGTGCTGGTGCTGTCACCGGTCTTTGCGAAGCGCCCCTAGCAATGCGGGTCAGCACTGCGGGTCAGCACTGCGGGTCGGTCGGCGGAACGACGCCGGCGAGGAAGAACTTCGTGACCGCGTCATCCACGCAGGAATTGGATTTGTTATACGCCGTGTGGCCTTCGCCCGTGTAGCTAATCAGGTGCCCTTTCGAGAGCTCGCCGGCCAGATTCACGGCCCACTGGTACGGGGTTGCAGGGTCACCCGTGGTTCCGATAACAAGGATGTCGGGCGAACCTAACGCCACGATGGGCGCGGGAGCGCGCGTGGCAGGGTAGGGCCAATTCGCGCACGTAATGTCCCCAAAGCCAAAGTAGGGGCCGATGACGGGCGCGGCGGCGGCCAGTGCAGCGGCATCCGTTTGCCAACGGGTGGGGTCTGGCGAGCTGGGGTAATCCAGGCAGTTGATGGAGAGAAAAGCCTCGGTGGAATTGTCGAGGTAGGTTCCCCCGCTGTCCCGGCCGTTATACCAATCGGCCGATTCAAAGACCGGGCCGGCGTCACCGGCGAGCGCTGCCGCCAAGACACTCGAGAGGTAGCTCCAGGCTGCCTTGTCGTACAGCGGAGCGATGATGGCGGTAACCAGCGTGTCAGCGCCTAAGGTGCGCGTCTCGGATCCGGTGGGAGGGAGGCGGCTTTCTTCGACGTCGTTCAGCAGGGCTGTGATTTTTTGGAGTGCCGAGTCGACGGTGCCATCGCCGGCAACCGGACAGTCATCTTGGGACAGACACCAGGTGAGATAGGCGCGCAGGGCACCCTCAAAGGCCACGGCTTGCGTTTGGGTGACGACGGTTCCCGGCGAGGCGGGGTCTAGCGCGCCATCGAGCACCATGCGGCCGACATGGGTGGGAAACTTCTCCGCGTAGGTTGCCCCCAGCAGGGTGCCGTAGGAGTAGCCGAGGTAGTTCAGGTGGCCATCACCGACGGCGTAACGCAACATGTCGAGATCGTGAGCGGCGCTGACGGTATCGACATGGGCCAAGAGCGCACCCGTGTGGGCAAGGCAGGCGGCCGCGAAATCACGGGATAACGCCTCGCGGGCGGCAATCCATTGCTCGCTGGCACGCGGTGCCGAATCGATGCCATAGAGCAGGTCGTCGGTCTGGGCCGGATCGGTGTAACAGGTCACGGGCGTCGACTGGCCCACTCCGCGCGGGTCAAAGCCCACAATGTCGTACGCGTCTTGCAACGGCTTGCCTACGGCGTAATCCAGGGAATCCCGAATGAAGTTCACCCCGGATGCCCCCGGCCCGCCCGGGTTCACAAATAATGATCCGAGCGAATTCTTCTTCGTCGCCTGATGCCGGATGAGGGCAAGGCTCACGGTGCCGCTGGTGGGGTCGGCCCAGTCGATGGGGGCCGTGGCGGACGCGCACTGCAGTGTGGTGTCCGTGGCATCGATACACGATGTCCACGTCAGTTCTTGCTCATAAAAGGAAGCCAGTGCCGGGTCAATGACTTCGGGGGCGTTCGAGCTCGTGTCAATCGCGATGTTCGGGAAGGCAGAAACGCAGGCTGACAGGCCAACAATGAGGGCTGCCGAGAGAGCGAGGCTCGCAACAAAGCGCTTTCGCACTAGGCGGCGTCCCGACGAGCGGCGCGAATCATGAGCGCCTCGATGGCCAACACGGGGCTCACGTTCGAGTCGATGCGGGTGCGGGCCACCCCGATGGCCTCCATGGTGGCGAGGGTGTCGGCGGCAGTGCGGGCCGTGGCGGCGGCGCGCAGGCCGTCCTCCAGCTCCACGTTGATGAGGCTCGTGTCGACGCCCAACTGCAGGCGCAAAATGTCGCGATACAGCGAGAGCAGATCGACCAGAATGCGGTCGAGGCCGTCGCGCAGGGAGCGCGTGGCCCGGCGCTTCTGGTGGTCCTCGAGGTTTTTGATGTGCGAGCGCAGCTGGGCCGGAACGGCGTCACCCTCGGCGACCCCCATCGAGCGCCGAGTGCTTTCGAGCTCGGCGGAGTCACGCTCATCGGTGAGCGCCTTCGCGTCATCAGTTGCGATTTCGATCATGCGGGCGGCGGCCAAAACCGCGTCCCGAACGCCGGAGAGCCCCAACGCGAGCCGCAACGTTTCATCGCGGCGAGAATGCGCCTCGGGGTTGGTGGCGAGGCGGTGCGCCATGCCAATGTGGCTTTGGGCATGGCGGGCAGCGCGCTCGGCCACCTCGTTGCTGACGCCATCGCGCGCCATGATGAGCTCGGCCACATCGGGGATGCTGGGCACCCGCAAGCGCACCGAACGCACGCGCGAACGAATGGTCGGAATGAGATCCGCTTCACTGGGGGCGCACAAAATCCAGACGGTGCGCTCAGGCGGCTCTTCAAGCGCCTTCAGTAAGACGTTGGAGGTGCGCTCGGCCATGCGATCGGCATCCTCAATAACAATCACGCGATACCGCGAGACGGCCGGCGAGTATTGCGAACCTCGCACGAGTTCGCGGACATCCTCAATCTTGATGATGACGGCCTCGGTCGTGAGCGTCGCCAAATCCGGATGCGTGCGAGCCGCAACCTGCTTACAGTCGGCACACTCCTTGCACCCGCCATTGCGACACAGGAGCGCCGACGCAAACGCGTACGCCAAATTCGATCGCCCCGATCCCGGCGGGCCGGTCACCAGCCACGAGTGGGTCATCGCGGCGTCGTTCATTGACGCGGCTTTGCCTACCGCGTCGAAGCCGAGCTGGGCGTTACCGACCGAGCCGTTGCCCCCGTTGGCGGTGAGCCCGGATTCTGCGGCCGCGCGAAAGACGGCAATGGCCTCTTTTTGGCCCACCAGTTCATCCCACACGTCCATGCTTCAAGGGTACCTGTCACCCGCGCCCGATAGCTGACGTGTCCCTGACAAAAAGGTTTGGTCTCGGCCAGGCCGCTTCTAGGAGAGGTGTGGTTCGATGCGGGCACGGATACTCGCCGCAAGTCCCTCGATGGAGTCGGTCGCGTTCAGCACCAAGAACCGCTCAGGTTCCGCCTCAGCAAGGGCCAAGAATCCGGAACGAACGCGCGCGTGAAACTCGGATTTCTCGTTCTCCAGCCGATCGAAGACTTTATCGTCCGACGTCAGACGCTCCCGCGCGAGACCCTCATCCAGGTCCAGCAGGATGGTCACATCGGGAAGAAGGTTCTCGGTGGCCCACAGCGACAAGGAACGGATTTCGGCCGCATCTAACACGCGGCCAGCGCCCTGGTAGGCGACTGAGGAGTCAATGTAGCGATCCTGAATGACGACCTCACCGCGCTCCAGCGCCGGACGCACGAGCGTGGCAATGTGATGGGCGCGGTCCGCCGCGTACAGCAGGGCTTCGGCACGGGGGGCAATGTCCCCGCGGTGGTGAAGAACGAGTTCGCGTACCTCGAGACCGACATCGGTTCCGCCCGGTTCCCGGGTAGACACGACGGTCTCCCCGCGCTCCTGCAACCACGCCGCGAGCAAGCGAACCTGCGTCGACTTGCCGACGCCATCCCCACCCTCAAACGTGACGAAGAGTCGGGTCATTGACCCGCATCCTTGAATGTGGGCACCCGGACGGCGGCCTCTGAGCCAGCACCGGCACCGGCGCTCGAAGGCAAACCGGTCTTCGAGGCGGGCGTCCGCTTAGCAGCGGTCCCCTTGCGAATCGTGTTGGCGGTGGTCGACGCGACGCCCTTGGCTGCTGGCTTCTTGACGGCGGCCTTGCGGACGGCCGGTTTTTTGACCGCAGCGGATCCAGCGGCCTTGGAAGCGGCAGGCTTCTTGGCAACGGCCTTCTTCACGGGAGCCTTCTTGGCACGAGGAACAGCGGGGCCCTTGGCGCGCTTCTCCGCGAGGAGCTCAATGGCTCGCTCGTAGTCGACTTCCTCGACCTTTTCCCCGCGAGGAATCGTGGCGTTGGTTTCACCGTCGGTGACGTAGGGGCCGAATCGGCCATCCTTCACCTTGATGGGCTTACCACTGGTGGGGTCGGCTTCGAACTCGGCGATGGACGAGGCGCCCTGACGGGCTCCGTACTTGGGCTGCGCGAATTTCTCGAGGGCCCCCGCCAAGTCGATGCCAAAGATCTGGCTCTCGTTGTCCAGCGAGCGCGTGTCGGTACCCTTCTTCAAATAGGCCCCGAAGCGACCGTTTTGCGCCAAAATCATGTCGCCGGTCTCGGGATCCGCTCCCACTTCGCGCGGCAAGTTCAACAGGCTCAGTGCCGTCTCGAAATCAACGGTCGAGGGATCCATCGACTTGAACAGCGATGCGGTGCGCTCCTTGGGAGGAGCGACCTTGGCCTTCTTCTTGGGAGCCTTAGGCGTAGTGACCTCACCGGTCACGGGGTCTACGGCGGCGTTCGCCGCGATAAATTCCTTGATTTCCAGAGCTTCGGCTTTTTCTGCCTCCGCAGCCGCCGCCGCGATTTCCAGATCGACCTCGGTGACATAGGGGCCGAAGCGACCATCTTTGGCCACGACCTGCTTGCCCGTGTCAGGGTTGATTCCCAGCACGCGATCACCGGCAACGGGAGCCGCCGCGAGTTCCCGGGCCCGGGCTTCGGTGAGCTCATCCGGAGCCATGCCGTCGGGCAGGTAGATCTTGCGCTTGGGCTCGTCTTCGTCGGCGCCGGGCTCATCGATCTCGAGGTACGCGTTGGTGGGCCAAATGCGCAGGGTGATGTCATCGGCAATAATCACCGAGTTCAGGCTCTGCTTGTCGCTGGTGATGAGGTTCTCGGCCGTGGCCAAGAGTCCGCGCTGTTCGCCGGCACCAAAGTAGAAGTCCTTCAGCCACTCACCGCGGTCGGCCTTGCCGTTGGCGATGCGGTCGAGGTCATCCTCCATCGCGGCGGTGAAGTCGTAGGAGACGAGGTCGGCGAAGCTTTCCTCCATCAAACGCACGACGACAAACGCGATCCAACTCGGCACCAGCGCCTTGCCCTTGGACGTGACATAACCGCGGTCGATGATGGTCGAAATCGTCGAGGCATAGGTCGAGGGGCGACCAATACCGAGCTCTTCGAGCTTCTTAACAATGGATGCTTCGGTGTACCGAGCGGGAGGCGTCGTATCGTGCCCCTTGGCGGTGACCTCGGCCAAAACCAGCACCTGACCCTCGGCCATCTGGGGAAGCTTGGCGTCGTCTTGCGTGTCTTGCGCGTTGCGCTCGACGGCGATTTCTTCTTCATACGCGTTCATGAAGCCGCGGAACGTGATGACCGTTCCACTGGCGGTGAACTCTGCCGTGTCGAAACCCTCGGCCTTGGCGGCAATGGTGACCGTGGCGGTCTGGCCTTTGGCATCCGCCATCTGGGAGGCGACGGTGCGCTTCCAGATCAGTTCGTACAACTTCAGTTCCTCGCCGCGCAAAACGGTGGAGAGCTCGGCGGGCGTCTTGAAAGTTTCGCCAGCGGGGCGAATGGCCTCGTGGGCTTCCTGCGCACTCTTGTTCTTGCCGGAGTACAGGCGGGGAGCATCCGGAACCTGATCGGCGCCATACATGGAGACGGCCTGCGAGCGGGCGGCATTCATGGCCTGCGCCGACAGCGAGGGCGAGTCGGTTCGCATATAGGTGATGTGACCGTTTTCGTACAGACGCTGAGCGACACTCATGGTCTGACGCGAGGAGAAACCGAGCTTGTTGACACCCTCTTGTTGCAGAGTAGAGGTGGTGAACGGCGCCGCGGGACGCTTCGAGTAGGGCTTGGTCTCCAGCTTGGTAACTGTGCAGCTAGCGGATGGCAAACGCATCGCGTCCGCCAGGTTGCGCGCTTCGGTCTCGCTCAGGGCACGAGCTCGCGCCGCCAGGGTTCCGTTGTCGTCGAAGTCACGACCAGACGCAATCGGCGTTCCACCGATGCGCATGAGCTTGGCAGTGAACTGGTTGGTGGCGGATGTGTCGGTACCGACGGCCGCGATCAAGTCCCAGTAGTTGGCCGAGGTGAACGCCATGCGCTCGCGTTCGCGCTCCACGACAAGACGGGTGGTAACAGACTGCACGCGGCCAGCAGAGAGGCCCTTGCCAACCATGCGCCACAGCACCGGGGAAACTTCGAAGCCAACAAGGCGGTCCAGGATGCGGCGCGTCTCCTGCGCATCGACTAAGGCGCGGTCGAGCTCACGAGTGTTCTGGCGTGCGGCCTCGATGGCATCCTTGGTGATCTCGTGAAAGACCATGCGGTGCACGGGAACCTTGGGCTTGAGAACCTCAAGCAGGTGCCACGCGATGGCCTCACCTTCGCGGTCCTCATCCGTTGCGAGGTAGAGCTCGTCGGCATTCTTCAGGGCCTTCTTCAACTCGGCCACGGTGCGCTTGCTGTTCTCGCTCACCACGTAATAGGCGTCGAAGCCCTTGTCAACGTTGACGGCAAACTTGCCGTAGGGGCCCTTCTTCATGTCGACCGGAAGCTCTTTAGGGGTCGGGATGTCGCGGATATGACCGACGGACGCCAACACCTCATAGTCGTCGCCGAGGTACTTACCAATGGTCTTGGCTTTCGCTGGTGACTCGACAATGACGAGCTTCTTAGTGGTGGACAAGCTTTCCTCCGAAAAAATTGTGACTAACAAAAGGTCACATTACAACGCAAAATGGGGCGAGTACGTCTCACGTCGCCGAAGATGGCCCAGCTCGGGCTCGGGCGACAAGCTCAAACGGTCCGAAATTTGTGGTGACGGTGACGCGAGAAATCAGCAGATCCAGCCGACATTCGCGCACCGAAAATCCCGCCCGAGACACCAGATTTTCCGCCGTTTTACAGGGATTTCCCGGTTGTCGCCCCGATGCCACGTCAGCAGCAGCGAGTGCCGCGAGATCTGCTGCTCCCTGGGCTCGCTGCTGAATCACAAACCCACCTAAAAGCGGTATCAATAAAAATGTCAGAATCAGAAAACTTGCCCCAATTCCAAGAGTAAGCATCGAGCCGGAGCCATCATCGTCTCTCCCGCCTGCACTTACGGCTCGATGGGCGCGCATGCTGTCTCCTCAATCACGACGCCGAACTCGATCCATGACCCCAGCCGCAGGGGCATGCGCAGTGTGACGCAGCGCTCCCCCAGCGCCGACCCGGCGCCCGCGCCCTCGCCCGTGCCGGCTCCTGCTCCCACTCCCGAGGGTTCCGTCCCAATGACGCTGGCCCCCGGGTGGCGCCGAGCAACCGCGGCCTGCACCTCAGCCCATGACGCGCCACGGGCCCAGACTCTCGCGGAGTCCACCGCCAGACTCGTCAGGATCGTGTGGGTGCTGACGGCCCCCACCGCGCCAAGGCACAAGGCCAGCACTGCAACGACCGCCGGGAGTGCAACGGCAAACTCTGCGGTGACGGAGCCCGCGTCAGCCCGCGAACGTGAGGGCACGCCGCACCAAATCGGTCAAAATGGTGCGCACCTCGTCACCGCGCAAAATGACGACGAGCATTCCGGCGAAACCCACCGCAGCCATGGTGGCAATGGCGTATTCCGCCGTGGCGGAACCGGTGTCGTCGCGCAGCACGCGACAAAGGCCTCGATGCAGGCCCCACCGCAGGCCCCGACTCCATGTTTTGTTCGTTGGTTCCGAAGGGGAAGTTCTGACGGTGGCGAGCGATTGAAGTTTCATGGCCGTGTCCTTTTGTCGTGGGTGAGTTTGATTCCCTTCAGCCTGATTCCTCCCGGTGTCGTCACCACTCTGGTGCGCGAGCCCCGTGCATTGCCGCAAAAAGGCCGCGTTGGTGGAGGAAAGGAGAAACGCGCGTTAACGACGGAACCCCCGCAGAACGTTCTCTGCGGGGGTTCCGAACAATGCAAACGAACTTATGCCCGACGAGCCCGACGAATCATGAACGTGGCCATACCGAGGCCAAGGATTCCGAAGCCGAAGGTCAGGGGGGCCGAAGCGTCGAACCCCGTGCTTGCTAGTTCGGGAACAGCAACAGCGTGGGTAATCCACAGAGAGTCTGTTCCCGTGTTTGCGCCCGAACCCTCAATCTGGATCATCCCTTGCGAGGAGAGTGTGGCAGCAAAGTCCGACACATCGGCAGTGAACAGCTCCGTCCCCTCATCCCACGCGGTCAGCCAGAGGAGGCCGGCCGAGTCGAACGCTGCATCATAAATGTTGTAGCCCTTGGCAAGATCAAGATCCGCACCAAGCGCAACGATGGACAGCGCACCTGTCTCCGCGTTCAGCGTAAACAGGTTTTTACGGAAGTCTCCCGCGTAGACGACACCCGAAGTGGGGTGAATGGCAATCCAGGAGATTCCATCGCGCATGCCGGTGATGCTGACGGCATTGCTAGTCGTGCCATCGGTGAGATTCAACTGCGCCAAAGTGCCTGTATTCGTGGAGGCCTGTTCGTCGTACATCGTAATCCACGCGGTGCCATCGGGAGCGATGTCGAAGGCGTCACAGTCGTGGGTATCGCCCTCTGCGCCGGTGATGCGCGCGATCCGAGTGAACTGGCCGGTTGTGACATCCGCTTCCCACAAAGTGCAGGGGCCGTCATATCCCTTGCCCACGACGTAACTCTTGCCCGTGGCAGCGTTGTAGGCTCCGTCTGTCGTGTCGCCGATACCGGAGGTGGCTGGGGTTCCAATCACCGTGGCGGTGCCATCGGCGGCAGTGGACCACAGCGCGGAAGGATTTTCACTGTAGTTGGCTTGATAGATCGTCTCGCCGGCGGGAAGCGTCGCGCCCGAGACGGCAAAGGCGGCAGAGGGGCCAAAACTCAGAGCGGCAATGGTGGACGCGCCGATGGCGACCTTGATAAATGTCTTCACAAGAATTCCAATTCTCTTTCGTTGACGAAGGATGGAAGGGAGAACACCATTGGCCCCCCAAAAAAAGCAGTTGGCCCTCAATCTAATTAACTTTCAGCCTAAGCACAATTAGATTGTGGTATTCAGATTCTTGTCTAGAAGCCGAAGCTTGTGGAGGAGAGCACGGATACGATCAGCGGCACGACACCGACCAGTACGAACGCCGGTAAAACACACAGGCCAAGAGGCAAGAGCAACTGCACTCCGAGGCGCTGCGCCCCAGCCTGCCCGGCGGCGCGAGCGTCGTAACGCTGACGCTCGGCTTCGGCCCGCAAGAGTTCGGCGGCCGGCACCCCGGCTTCCTCGGCGAGCGCCAGCACACGCGCAATCGACGCGACCTCTCCCCCGTCGTCCTCGCGCGGCACACCCTTCCTGTGCACTGCGATCCCCGGATCAGACTCCCCCATATTCCCTGCCGCCCCCAGCTCCGCATCCACCAACCGCTGCGCCCGCTCAATCGAGGTTCCACCCCCGAGGGCCATCGCGGTCAACTCCGCCCGGAGCCCCGGATTCCAGGATGCCGGCGTTGCCCGCGCCGTCAGTTTCGCGCTCCATTTTGCGCCGCTATATATAAGGAGCGCCGCCATAACGATGCACGTCCACCCCAGCGGCCGCCCGAACAGGATTTCGAGGGAGTTGAAGCCCAGCAGTGCCCCGAGCCCCACGGCCGCAATGGGCAAGTAGATGATCAGGCGACTCGCGGCGGCGGGACCAACCAGCGCGGCCTGGATGTCGCGCACAACCTCCGCTCCCTCCCGCAAGGCCTGAGCGAGGCGCCGCATACTCTGCGCCATCGGCGCCCCCACGGTGGTAGCGATCGCCCATCCGGAGGCAAAGCTGCGCCAGGACGGTTCTGGCCGCGCGGCAATGTCATCGAGGCTCACCCCCAGATACGTCCACACCCGATCCGCCGCCAGCCCCGCGCCCATGAGGACCGCCGCCGAGTGCACCAATCGCGCCACCTCGTCATACTCGGCGATCATCGAGCGCGCTGACCGCGCTGAGCGTGCCCGCATCATTCATCACCAACCGTCCCATGCTCGCGATGCGCCGGGCGCCATCCACTTTCTCCAAATGAATAACGACCTCGAGAGCGGATGCCGCCTGCCTCCCCAGCGCCGCAACACTCAAGCCTGCCAGCGCCCCTAACGCCTCGAGCCGCGCGGGTACATCCTCCAGCGAGTTCGCGTGAATCGTTCCAGCACCCCCGGAATGCCCCGTATTCAGCGCCATGAGTAACGCCGCGATTTCGGCCCCGCGGCACTCCCCCACGATGAGCCGATCAGGGCTCATGCGAAGCGCCTCCCGAATGAGGGTGCTCACTTCGATGCCACCGACCCCCTCCACATTCGGCTGCCGCGCTTCCAGGCTCACCACGTGGGGATGAGTCACGAGCAGCTCCGAGAGATCTTCGATGATGACGATGCGCTCGGTGTGGGGCACCTCGGCCAGCATGGCCGCCAGCAGCGTCGTCTTGCCCGTTCCGCTGGCGCCCGAGATCAGCACATTGCGCCGACTCGCCACCACCTCCCGCAACCGATCGCAATCCGCAATGGACAGACCGCCGCCGGCCACCATGTCCGCGAGGGACAGCGGCGTCTGCCGCGGAATGCGCAGTGAGATGGAGGTGCCGCCCCGCGAAACGGGGGCGAGAACGGCATGAGCGCGGATCCCCCTCGCCAGCCGCACGTCTACGCAGGGATGCGCCTCATCGATATGACGGCCGCCAGCGGAGATCAGGGTGCGCGCCAAGGTCCGTACCTCAGCTTCGGCGCATTCCCACTCACCGGCACGCACGAAGCCCTCACCGCGATCACACCAGAGCCCCGAGTCGCCATTAATGACAATGTCGGTGATGGAGGGGTCGCGGAGAAAGGCCTCCAGCTGGGTCAACATGACCAAAGGTTAGAGTTCGCGATGCCCCCTAAAACGCTTACGTGCCTAGGGTAGTGAGTTCTTGTACCCCGTTTTGCCCTGTGGAGGAGAGGTGTCATCGGGGCAAAAAGGGAAAAACACCTGAGAAATAAGGGAAGGCGACACCATTGGGGGGAACGGTGCCGCCTTCGCAACGCCTGATTGGGGGGAATCGTTGGCGTTGCTAGTCAGAAACGAAGCTCTGAACGTAAATAATCATACGACACAAAAAGACTTTGGTCGACACCATTTTGTACCCCTTCGGGGAAATTCGCTGTCGGAGTAATGTCGTAGGTGGCCCTCTTTTAGGTGTGCGCCACAATCCCAAAGATGTGAGGTCCTCAATGAGCGAGACAATCGACAACCTGATGCATGAAGTCCGCCGCTTTCCGCCCAGCCCGGAATTCGTTTCAAACGCCATCGGTCAGCCTGAAATATATTCCGAGGCCAAAGAGGACCGCCTCGCCTTCTGGGCCAAACAGGCCCGCGAACTTCTGCACTGGCACAAGCCCTTCACCCGCACGCTCGACTGGAGCGAAGCCCCCGTCGCGAAATGGTTTGACGATGGTGAACTCAACGTCGCCTACAACTGCCTTGACCGCCACGTGCTGGCCGGCAATGGCGACCGCATCGCTTTGCACTGGGAGGGTGAACCCGGAGACACGGCGACCTTTACCTACGCCGAGCTGACCGCCGAGGTCAAGCGCGCCGCCAACGTCCTCCTCAAACACGGCATCCAATCTGGTGACCGCGTGGCCATCTACATGCCCATGATCCCCGAGGCCGTCATTGCCATGCTGGCCATCGCCCGCGTGGGCGCCGTTCACTCCGTCGTCTTCGGCGGATTCAGCTCAGAAAGCCTCCGCAGTCGCATCGATGACGCTGGCGCCAAAATTGTCGTCACCGCCGATGGGGGCTGGCGCAAGGGCAAGGTCTTTCCGCTGAAGCCCACCGTCGATGCAGCACTTGCCATGGACCCCCAGGGAGATGGCACCTCCAGCACCGTCGAGCACGTTCTTGTCGTTAAGCGCGGCGAGAACGATGTTGCGTGGGAGGCCGGCCGCGACCTGTGGTGGCACGAGGAGCTCGCCAGCGTCGACGCCGAGCACGAGGCTCTGGGCTTCCCCTCCGAGCATCCCCTTTTCATTTTGTACACCAGCGGAACCACCGGAAAGCCCAAGGGCATCCTGCACACCAGCGGTGGGTACCTGACCCAGGGTGCCTTCACCCACAAGAATGTCTTCGATTTGCACCCTGAATCGGATGTCTACTGGTGCACCGCTGACGTCGGCTGGATTACCGGACACACCTACGTGGTTTACGCGCCGCTGGCCAATGGCGCCACGCAGTTGCTCTTCGAAGGAACCCCCGACAGCCCTCACCCCGGTCGCTGGTGGGAACTAATCGAGAAGTACAAGGTCACCATTTTGTACACGGCGCCCACCGCCATCCGCTCATTCATGAAGCTCGGCCGTCAGATCCCGGAGAAGTTTGACCTCTCGAGCATCCGCGTGCTGGGATCCGTAGGAGAGCCCATCAACCCTGAAGCCTGGATTTGGTACCACGACGTTATTGGGGGTGGCAAAGCTCCCATCGTCGACACGTGGTGGCAGACCGAGACTGGCGCCATCATGGTGGCGGCCCTCCCCGGTATCACCACGCTGAAGCCTGGGAGCGCGCAGGTTCCCATTCCGGGAATCGCTCTGGAAATCATCGACGAAAACGGCGTCATTCAACCCCACAACTCGGGCGGACTCCTCGTCATCGCCGAGCCGTGGCCCTCCATGTTGCGCGGAATCTGGGGTGACCCCGAGCGCTTCAAGGAGACCTACTGGGAGAAGTTCGGCGCCAAGTACTTCGCCGGTGATGGCGCCCGCTACGACCACGACGGTGACGTCTGGTTGCTGGGTCGCGTCGACGACGTGATGAACGTCTCGGGTCACCGTCTCTCCACGGCCGAAATCGAGTCTTCGCTGGTGTCCAACCAGATGGTCGCCGAATCCGCCGTGGTCGGTGCCGCCGATGAAACCACCGGACAGTCGGTCGTGGCCTTCGTTATTTTGAAGACCAGTCATGTCGGTGACATGAGCGAAGCGGATGCTGTGGCCCTTCTCCGCAAACACGTCTCGGATCAGATTGGTGCGATTGCGCGCCCGTCGCGCATCTACATCGTGGCGGAGTTGCCCAAGACTCGTTCGGGCAAAATCATGCGTCGCCTGCTCCAAGATGTGGCGGAGGGTCGCGAAATTGGCGATACCCAGACGCTCACCGACACCACGGTGTTGCAGACCATCTCAGCGCAGGTGCGCGGGGAGTAACTAGTTCGCGGGAGCGTTCGCTGCGGGTGCTGAGGCGGCGGATGCAGCGGATGCAGCCGCGGCAACCTGCTTGTGCACGTCGGCCATGTCGAGTCCCTTCACTGCGGTGATGAGCTCCTCGAGGCCGGCGGGTGGCAGGGCGCCTGGTTGCGAGAACACGAGGACCTTCTCGCGAAAGACCATCAGGGTGGGGATGGAACGGATGCTGGCGGCCGAGGCCAACTCCTGCTGCGCCTCGGTGTCGACCTTGCCAAACACGATGCCCTCATGCTTCTCGGACGCGGCCTCATAGGTGGGGGCGAAGGAGTGGCAGGGACCGCACCATCCGGCCCAAAAATCAACGAGGACAATGTCGTTGGAGCTGATGGTCTGGTCAAAGTTTTCTTGGGTGAGTTCTACGGAAGCCATGCTTTCAGTTTATACCCCCCTGGGTATCGATGTCACTAGAGTTACACGTATGTTCTCTGAAGGCGAAGCCGCCACTCCCGCACCCTCCACGCCTGCTGCCCCCACCTTGGGTGCCGACAAGTGGGATGCCCGCTACGGCGCCGACAAAGCCGTCTGGAGCCCCGAGCCCAACGTGTTGATCGCCGAGCTCGTGCAGCAGTTTGCCCCCAGCCCGTCCTTGGCTGTTACCGACGGAACCGTAGCTACGAGGACCGGCCGCGCCGTTGATCTTGGTGCCGGTGAAGGCCGTCATGCGATCTGGCTTGCCGGACTCGGCTGGCAGGTCGAGGCCGTGGACTTCTCCGAGGTTGGACTGGCCAAGGGCGCCGCTAACGCGGGTGCCGTGAACGAGAGAATCACCTGGACCGTGGCCGATGCAACGAACTGGACCCCTGCTCCCGGCAGCGTCGACCTCATCGTTCTCTCCTACCTGCAGCTGGACGAGGCGGAGAGTGCCGCGGTCATCCGCAACATCGCCCCGGGGTTGAAGCCCGGTGGCCACATCGTGTGGGTTAGTCACGACCTGATCAACTACACGGAGGGCGTCGGCGGCCCACAGATGCCCTCCATCCTGCAAACCCCCGAGCAGGTTCGCTCCTGGATGGAGGCGACCGGCCTCACCGTCGCCGTGGCCGAAACGCGCACGCGCGCCATCGAGGGCGCTGCCCGCCCGGCCCTCGACTGCGTTGCCGTGGCTACGACCTAGGCAACTCCGCGAAGTCGTGAAACACTGAACCTATGATCAACAACGACCAGGGCCTCCTTCGCGAGGAGCCCCTCCTCTTTATCGGCCTCGCCGTTCTGCTTCTGTGGAGCACGGTCTGGAAGGGCTTTGCGCTCTACCGCGCCGGCGCCAATCGCAGCCCGGGCTGGTTCGCCTGCCTTCTCATCTTCAACACGCTCGGAATCCTCGAGATCCTCTACCTATTCGTCTTCAGCAAAAAGAAGCCCGGCGTTACGACGTAACCCGGCGCCGTCGAACCATCAGCAATCCCCCCGCGCCAAATGTGCACGTGCCTTCGTGCATCCGCAGTGTTGCAGTGTTGCAGTGTTGCCGTGTTGCTGTGTTGCTGTTCACAGCACTCCATGGGAGGGTGAATGCATGACCTCCTTCTATGGACTCGATATCCCCTCCAGCTTTTATCTCTGGAACGCCGGCGTCATTGCGGCCATCATCATCGTGTCTATCTGGGGTCTCATCTGGAAGGGCTTTGCGCTTTACCGCGCCGGAGCCAACCACAGCCCGGCATGGTTCGTCTGCCTCATGATCTTCAACACGCTCGGAATTCTCGAGATTCTCTACCTGTTCGTTTTCGGCAAGAAAAAGACCGTCGTCGAAGCGCCGATTTATCAGACGCCTCCTGCGAACTAGTTCTTCAGCTTTCCAATCCCCGGCACGAAGCGGCCAACGGTGGCGCCATAACGCGCATAGTCCGCATGCGCGGCCACGAGCATCCGTTCTTCCCACCGTGATTTCAGGCTGAGTAACACCACGAGCCCCGCGAAGATGGCGATGTGCCAGAGGCTTCCTCCGCGAAGGGTGAGACCGAATCCCGTTATGAGGAGTCCCGAATAAATGGGATGCCGCACGAGGGAATAGAGCCCGGTCGTGCGTAGCGGGGCGCCGTCTTTGGGCATGGGGGTTGCGGTCGCCGCTTTTCCGAGGCCGACCAGCGCAAACAGCACGATCATGACGCCGCCGAGCATGAGAATGAGGGCGGCAATGGCCAGCCACTCGGGGTAGGGCCAGAGCGTATCCGTCGGTGCGACCACCAAACCAATCAGCAGCACAAACTGCACGGTGACCAGGAGGTTGCCTTTTACCTTGTCGCTCATTCCCACTCGATTCCTGTTGCTGCCTGTTCCCTATTCCTGTGTGTTCCTTCTTACTGCCTAAGACTGCGTTTTGGCGAGACGCACTTTGCGGTCCTTGAGCTGCCCCAAGATGACCATGCGCACGCCGATAACCACGAGGAACGCTCCGAACAGGATGCCCGAGAGGGCCGGCGGAACCAGGAACGCAAGCGCCACCCCGCCGAGCGATGCCAGAACCGCTGCCGCCCCCACAATCAGGCCATCGGTGAGTTTCACGAGCGAGGCACGCAGGTTCGGAATGGAGCCCGAGATTGCCGCGGGAATCATGGCCAGCAGCGAAGTCCCCTTGGCCGCCAAGTCGCTCACGCCAAACAGGGCCATCAGGGCGGGAACCACAATGATGCCTCCTCCAATACCGAACAGACCGGATGCCAGACCCATGACGAGCCCCAAAACGATCAACGCGATGATGGTGGGGAGGTCCAGGGCGAGGAAGCTCTCACGAACGGGAATCACGAGGATGAGGCGCGCGGCGGCGAGGAGCATGACGGCGAAGAGCATCCACCGCAGCCACGTCAACGAGAGTCGCCGCAGGAGCCACGAGCCGACGGGAGCTCCCGCGATACCGCCGATGGCGATGAGTCCGGCGGCGGCAAAATTGATCTGGCCGCCGACGGCGTAGCCCATCGACCCGGCGAGCGCCGTGGGCACGATGGCAATGAGGGAGGTCGCCGAGGCGCGACGCTGATCCATGCGCCCGAGCGCCATCAGGAGCGGGACCATCACGAGGCCGCCACCCACGCCAAACATTCCCGAGAGAAACCCGCCTACGGCACCGGCGATGATCAGGGCTAGGACGGCAGGCACAGAAGGTCTCGATTCAGGGTTTGGGGGGTTGGGGGTTGTGGAGGTGCTACGGGGGGATGTGCGGGGCAGATCGGTTGTCGCGGCGCTGTTATCCCGGAGCGAGCAACCACAGGATGGGTAGCACTCCCATGGCGAGTGTGGCAAAGCCGAGGAGCACGCGCGACCACAGCGGACTCTTCCATTCTCCCAGCAGTTTTTCGTCACGCGCCAACCACCAGATGACAGCCATCAGGATGGGCGCCGCAAGCCCATTTGTAATGGCGGCAATAAAAAGGAATTGGATGGGGTTCACCCCCACAAAATTCAACGCGAGGCCGAGAACAATGGATGCCAAGATGATGCCGTAGAAGGCACGAGCCTGGCTCGGGCGCTTCTCCAGCGACTCTCGCCAGCCGAACGTTTCGGCGATGGCGTAGGCGCTGGCTCCCGCGAGCACGGGAACGGCCAACATTCCCGTTCCCACAATGCCGAGGAGAAACAGTAAGCCGGCGTACTGACCCGCGATGGGAGTGAGCGCTTGGGCTGCTTGTTCGGCGGTCTGAACATCCGTTATGCCATTTTTGTTCAACGTCGCGGCCGCGGTGATCATGATGGCCGCCATGATGAAGACGCCCGTGAGCATGCCCGCGAAAACGTCCCCGCGCATGGCCTTGATGTGGTCGCTGGTCGGAGATTCCACCGTGGCGGCAACGCGTTCCTCGACCTCCTCGGCCGACTGCCAGAAGAACAGGTAGGGAGAAATCGTGGTGCCAGCGATGCCGATGAGCAGCGCAATATCGATGCGCCCAAAGTTCAGGTGCGGCACGAGCAGACTGGTGAGCACCTCTCCCCACGGCACCTGAGCCACAAACATCACGGCCACATAGGCCAGGAGCGACAGGCACAGCCACCGCAGAATCTTGGCATAACGGTGATACGGGATGAACACCTCCGCCAGCAGAATGAGGGCCGCGAACCCGAGCACCCCCAGAAATTGGGGCACCGGAACGAGCAGCTGGAGGGCGGCGGCCATCGACCCCAAGTCGGCGGCGATGTTGACGGTGTTGGCCACGGCAACGAGCGCAACGCAGAGATAAAGAACGGGCTTGGGGAGACGATCACGGATGACGCCGGCCAGACCCTTGCCTGTCACCAACGCTATTCGGGCGCAGGCTTCCTGCACGGCAAACGCGAGCGGAAGCAGGATTGGTGCACTCCA
>Ga0114978_10001477_pt1 | contig 19763 bp, 27 predicted proteins | sample S_140212_EF_Meta_FD_87027 | JGI IMG/M metagenome (GOLD analysis project Ga0114978, IMG submission 87027) | Freshwater microbial communities from Lake Simoncouche, Canada to study carbon cycling - S_140212_EF_MetaG | ecosystem: Environmental > Aquatic > Freshwater > Lake | place: Lake...
GAAAAGTTTACTGGAATTGCTCCAGATACACCGTCGCCAAAATTAACGTAAAGGTTATTGTCTGCATCACTTGTAACTGTAAATACTTGGTCGTAAGGATTGCTATCTACTAAGTGTTGAACTTGACGCCACTTAGAGTATGCAGAACCACCTTGTACATAAACACTTAAAGAACCATCAACTGCTGGAGTTTCTCCCAACACAAAAGATTGATTGGGAGTTCCACTTGAAGTACCAACAAGTTCTCCAAAAGTATTTGCATAGTCTGAAACTAATGTAACGTTTTGCCCTTCTTTTGCAGTCATTTCTGCAATGCCGTTGTCAATTGCTGGGTCAAGAATAGCGTCAGCATCAGTTGTAAAATAAAGTGTGTTTACAACATCTCCAGTAATAACATCTCCAGACACAACAGTACCTGCAGGAATTGTAATTACGTCTGTTTCGGAAGAGTTTGTAAATGTTAGCGTAACAACTGCTTGACGGTAACCTGATGGAATATAACCGTATGCTTGAGCAATGTTTATAACGCTGTCTCGTTGAGTGGCGGAAGCAATAAATGATTCATTTACATTTCGGTCAATGTAGTAAGACATTAAATCGCCCATGTAAGCAAAGGCTTCTACTAGCGCAACACCAAAATCAGAGGGATTTGTTGCAGACCATTCTGGAATACGGTCTTGAATACGTGCTATTAATTGTTCACGGATTGAGTAGTAATCACGACCTGTGTAGTCTAGTGAAATTGGAATATCACTTGGTGGAACGATGCTCATAAGTTCTCCTGTACTGAGATGTTGTTGCCACTAACGTAAGTCACAGCAACTACTGTGTTTGTAATTTCCCCATTGGGAAGTCCGTAAATGATGCTTACATTTGTTGTTCCAGTGTATTCATCAAAAGAAAGTTCTACTTTATCAAAAGTAAGTAATTCTAACTGTGATTGAAATGCCCTTTCAACTTCAGTTTCTATCATGCTGTTTGAATCATCTACTGTTTGCATAAAAGCAGAGGGAATTAAAGTTCCAAATTCAGGGTCTAAAATTCTTTCTCTTAAGTTTGTACCTATAACAAACCGAACTCTATCTGCCCAAATTTTTGATTGCTCCGTTGTTGTAGACACACTTCCGTAAGGGTCAATAGAAAACGGCAAAGTTAATGCTATTTCAGCCATTATTTACCTACCCATCTGCTTGGGGTCGTATTAAACCCACCACGCTTTTGATTTACCAAAGGTTGTCTAGCACGTATTGTAGGGGTTGAAGGTGTTTGTTTTCCTCCTGTAGCCATTTCATAGGCAACATCCCTTGTTGGAATTGTTGTTGCCTGTGTTTTACGGAACGTTCCTCCTTTGTTTTTACCTAAACCATCAGTCATACACGTAAAATTAACTGTATAACGACCATCATAAGTAACAAAGTGTTCAACATTTTTTACTACCCAAAATCCATCTGTTTCTGTTCCAGTTCCACTAATCTCAATAGTTTTATAGGGAGAAATACGTGGGTCACCTTGACCCTTACCTTCCCCGTGCATAGAGAACCGAGCAAGATGAGCCATTCCCTCAGAAAGTTCTTTAGCAAGAGATTTTGTTTCTGCAACTACAGTTGTAGCCACTTCGCCAAATAAAGCCTCTACAATGTTTGTTCTAACATTTTTTCCAACTTTTGTTGGTTTTGCAGTATGACTATGACTTTTACCAGTTATAGGGTCAATTCCATGAACTGTTTTATCTGCTTTAGAGTAGTTTTCCGTTTCTAGTACATCTCCAATTTTTGCTGTAAAATGGTCTAGTGTTTGTGCATCCAGTATTATTTCTGAACTAATTGTTCCATCGTTATAGGAAAAAACAGGTATTACAGACATAAATTGGTCAATCATTTTGTCAATTCGTTGAAAGTATAGGGTTGTACCATTTACATAAACTTGAAAACCAATTCTATTAGCAAGTTCTTGTATTTTTTCCCACTTAGTAGTTCCTACTAATGATTGCATTCCAAATCTAACGTTACTTTTATCTACAACTGCTTTAAGTTTGTACTGTTTGCAAATATCTTCAACAATTTCAGGAGCAGTTTTATTTTTCCAAATTTTATTTCCCCCTTCTTTTAAGAGAAAAGAAGCGCCAACTCCACGCAAAGTAGCATTACGTTTTACGGTTGCTTGAGATACAGTGTCTCCGTTGTACACGTATCCTACCCATTCATTTTTGGCGTATTTTGTTTCCCACTGCACTTTAAACAAAACGCCAGTTTTTAAGGCTTTTTGAAAATGATTATCAAAAGAACCGTAAGATATTTCAATAACATCTTGTTTACCCTGAGTTTGAGTTAACCTAAACCATTGTGGTGCTAGTTTAAAGGTTGGAAAATCTGGAAAAATAACCCTAAAGTTAGTACCGTAACGATTTTGAGTCCTAGTATTCACGAGGAATCCTTAACTGCAAACCTGGTGTTAAAAAAAAAGGATTAAGAACTTCTGGATTAATATCCATAATTTGCCACCACAAATGTGGTCTACCTAAAGTTTTTGTAGCAATTCCTTCAATACGGTCATTTTCAGTTACCTCATAGTAATAGTATGAAGTGTTGTAAGTAGGAAAAGTACGAAAAACACTTAACATATAATCACTAGATTTAGGTTCTTGTGCTATAAAAAGAACACCATCTGCATATCTGCTATCTAAATAAATCATTTTTTAGGGTCCTTTCCCATAGGTCCATCCCAGTAACGCATACAAGAAAATGAAACTTCAGAAAAAATTGGAACCATTGATGTTGAAAACATTTTATGGTTAACTTCCATACTAGTAACTCTTACACGGTAACGAAGTTTTTTTCCCAAGTGTAATTCTATTGGTCGTACTGGTAACCAACCTGGGTCTTTTGTTTTACCCATAAGATTACTGTCATAGTTAGCAGATGCTGCAAACCCATGCATTGCACGAAATAAATACTCTAAGTCATACATGGTTCCTTTTTGGACAATGTCCAAACGGTCTTCTGGACTAACTTCTATTGAGTACGGGTTTGTTCCGTTTTTGTAACTCCCCGTAGCGGTTAATTCTGCTAAATCTTGAATACGGTTTAAAATTACAACAAAGTTAACTGTAGAAGCAAACAAGTTTTGTTGCATTGGAATTGCTGGGTCTAAGTTTGCTGCTTCAAAAACTGGGTTTGCTCCCATTACTCCAGCCCAACTCATGTTTAAAGTAGTTGGATTATAATGAAATTTAAATCCATAATAATTTGGGTCAAATGGACGTTTAATAGCATCTGCTGCTTTTTTAGAGTCAGCCTTAAATGCTGCAGTATTAATTTGACGGTCCATTTGGAAAGTTCCCTTACCACCGATGTTGTAACTATACAATCCATTAGAATTTACTGACCAAAAAGTTTTAGCGTCCCCTGTTGCTGCTGGGCCAGCAGATAACATGTTAGGAAGACTTCCATTTTCTAAGGCTCCAAGGTTGTTAATCATTGGAGCATTAAATTTCCAAATACCATCGTAAGCATCTTCTGTTTTATCTTTTTTATTGCTTGAATTTGAGCCTGAGTTATTGTACTTAACGTTTTTCTTTTCAAATTTATCTTGTGCATCTTTAATTTTGGTTTCATACAAATAGATATTGGTATAGTTTAAGTTGATTTTTGTTTTAGTTTTTGTAATTTCAGCATTTATAGAAGCAACAAGAGTTGGGTTATGCGATGTTTTTGCATCGTTTAACTTTGCATAAAGTCCGTAACCAGGTGCTTCTAGATAAACTTTTAGGTTTTTATTAGATTCTTCGTATGGTTTTTTAGCCTTAGTAGCAGAGGTTTTAGCATCATCTCGCGCTTTTTTGGCAGCAAGATATTTATCTTTACCACCATATAAACCGTAAAGTTTATAGTTTGGGTCTACAGGAGTAGTTCTACCCGCCATTTTTACCTTCCTCCAATTGCAGAAATTTCGTTTTTATCTTTTAAATACGATTCAACTTTTTTTGCCCAAATCATTGCTTGAGCATCTGAAACATCGTGTAGGTATACATTAAAGTTTACAACGTTAGAACCACCAGATAAAGAAGAAACTCCTACAGAAGTAGTAGACATTCCGTCCATAGAACTAGTAGTTGAAATTCCAGGAGAACCTGGAGTTCCTCCACCAGTTGATTTAGGGTCTAAAAATTGTTGATATTTACCACTTGTGTAAGTTGTCCAAGCACTCCAATTTTTACCACCATTAGACATGTGATACGCAACTTTAGCGTTTGTTAAGGGGTCAAATAAGTCTTCTTTTCCAGATAATTTAAACGAACTTCCGTCTGAAGATTTCCAATTTTTTGCAAGACGTTCTGGTCCAAGTCCACCAATCATATTTATTTGAAATAGACCAAATGAATCATCACCAGTGTTATTAGAAGGTGGGTTATATGCGTTAGAACGACCACCAGACTCTGCTTTTGCTACAGCATAGGCTGTTGCTAAACCTTGACCACTAAATCCAACTTGTTTTAAAGTGTCAAGAAGATTAACGTCAGCATCTGCTGGAATTTTTCCTTGATAATCTAAACTAGAACCGTTACCAGAAACATTCATTACTCCCTTTAAAGCGTCTCCAGCATTGATAACGCCAGCAAGAGCATTCATAGAAGAAATACCCATAGTCTGCGTTACAGAATCTACAGAACCACTAATTGGTAATCCAGCACCCTTTAGTTCTGATGGGTCTACTGGGTTGTTATTTCCATGCCAAACCTCGTAGTGCAAATGTGGGCCAGTAGCATTGCCTGATTTACCAGATTTACCAACTTCTTGTCCTTGAAAAATACGACTTCCAGGACTTGCTTGTTTGCTACTTAAGTGTGCATAGATGGATGAATAACCACCATCGTGGTCAATAATTACTGCTTGACCATAATCAGCGCTTAAAGTTTTATCTGAAACAATTCCTTCTTTAACTGCAACTACAGGAGTTCCTGATTTAACGTTGTAGTCAGTTCCTTGGTGTACTCCACCAGTACTATCCCAATTACCGCCCTGTGCATCACGGGCACCATAGCCCGCACTAACTAAACTGCTTGCGCCACGTCCTGAACCCATACTGCGTCCGCCAAAAGAAGAACCAAACCCTGGAGTACCACCACCACCAAATGCAAGAGCAGCACCTCCAGCAACTAATGGGATACCAACACCACCTTCAGCAACCAATGGGGCACCAATTGCCATCATTCCAAACCCAAGTGCTTTTTTACCAATTTTTAATAAATCAATCCCACCTTTTTTAAGAGCAGCACCTTGTGGATTCCCACTTAATCCATCCATGTAACCTTTGAATAAAGCCATTGATGCAATGACATCTTTCATGGAGTTGTTAAAAGTTTCAATTGTTCCTGCAGCAGCGCCTAAACCAGTAAGTGTGTTTTTTTCTGCTGCTCCTTGAATCATTGTTGAAGAAGTATTTGCACGAAACATTGGGTCAAATGGATTTTGATTACCAGCAGCAGATTTAGCAGAGGCAAGGTCTGGGTTTTTTCCAGATGCAATGTCAACAAAGGCTTGACTAATCATTTGTTGTTGGTCAGCACTCATGCCTAATCCCTGCAAGTTTAACCCAGCATAACCGCTACGAATAGATGCTTGTACACTTTTTGCTGTTGCACCATTTGGAAACATTGTTTTATAAAGTTGTGTTGCAATATTTCCAACGCTTTTTGCGTTTCCTTTAGTATCCATAGTTGTAATGCCGTACTGGTAAAGGTTGGCACCCATTGCTCCACTTTGAAGACCAGCAATTGCAGATGCAGCATTTTCATTTTGCATTCCAAGATATTTAGCAGCGCCACCCACTTGACGTGTTGCAGAAAGGTAGTCAACGCCACCTGGCGCATAACCAGCATTAGCAAGAATATTTGCTACGTTTGCATCAGAACCCACACTAGTAATACCACCACGCAGAGCGCTAAATGTTGCACGCTCTAAGCCAGCACGACCCATTCCAGGAGAACGAAGTGCTGCTTGATAGTAAGACCCAGCACGATTTACAACACCAGAAGAATCTGGAACCATATTATAAAGAGTGCTACCAACTGAAGCAACCGCTTGAAGCCCAGATGAAATAAGGCCAGCCTTACCCATTTGACCATAGGTACCTGCTAAAGCACTGAACTGTGCTCCGCCGCCATTAGGAGTCTTTGAAGGAGTACCGTTGTTGCCCTTACCGTTTTGTCCTCCCCCATCCATACTGGTTACAGGTGGTGGAGTATTTAAGTAACCAAAAGATGCTTGAAGACTATTGTTTCCAGTTTTTCCATTGCCTCGTTGACCGCCATTACTAAGCGCTCCACGAACAGCAGAGAAAATACCAACAGAATTTTTTCCTGCCAATGTTATGGCAACGTTCATTTGGTTAATTTGGTCGGTGAGTTTAGCGATGTCAGCGGTTAATGCTTTTACATCTGCCGCTTTAGCCATGTCATCTCCTTAACTCTTTAACTGGTGTATTTGTAACCAGTTGTTTCTTTCTCTAGGTGACAAAGCCTGTATCTCTGTCAACGTCCATCCAGTATAAAGTTCTGTTATTTTTCTCCACTCAGCAAGTAACTGAGGGTAAGAAATTCTGCTAGAACCGAAATAAGGTACCTAAACTAATAGGAACCCGTACCTCGCCTTCACAGTCGGGGCAAGCAAGTGTGAGTTCTTCAAACTGTGGTCCACAAATCCGTGTGTTGAGTTCATCAACAATTTTGCGACGGTCTGTAAGTCCAAGGTTTTGTACCTGCATCTTGCTTACTACTGGTGCTTCTCCAATTTTTGTAACTGTTTGTTCTAAAAGAAGCGTGTTTAGTTCAGCGACTGTTTTGTCTGTACTAAGAAGTAGTTCTTTTTGTGTGATACCTGTAGGAAGAGTTACTGTGTACTCTAATACTTTACCTTTTACTATGAATGTACGGTCATTAACAGCATCTGTTAAAACTTTAACTTTAATATCCTTGTCAATTTCAACATCAACATCTTTTGTGTCGGCACATGAGCCGCAATAGCCGCCCAAGTGTGCCACGTTTCCAAATGTTGCTCTAAAGATTCCAAGAAGAAGCATGTCTCGGTCGCCTGAAAGAAGTTTATCTAGTATCTGTTCTGTTACTGGTTCATTACCAATACGTACAGTTCCACGTTTTAAAACTATTAGTAGCGCTTTTCCTAGTGTGGTTGCTTTTGAAATCTCTTCTTCATCACGACCGTTTAATTCACGTACTTCTGCTTCGGTAGTAACCTCCCCAGCGGATGTGATGTATCCGCCAGGAAGGGTCACTACTGTGTCCGAAGGAGTTGTAATACGAATTTCGACTTCTTGCGGCTTTTCAGCCATCATGTCTTGTACGGCTTTGTTTGCCAATGCGGGGTTAGCCGCTGCACTAATTGTGTTCGTCATATTATTCCTTTGTTAGATTAGAACGCTGCTGCGCTTTCAAATGCCTTTGTAGTATCGTTAAACTTACCCCAGTTAAGGTCAAATCCCTCGTGAACGAGAGACATTTGCTCAACATAGAGTGCGTTATCACCAGCGTTTAGGTCTGAGTATGCCACTGTTGTAGGCCATGCGTTGTATACCTTAAAGCGCATTGCTACTTCATCAGCAGCACCAGTTACGGCGCCAGTTCCTGCAGTTACATTTGCACCTGCAGATGGTACTGGGTGGTTAAGAACAGCGATTTCAATGTCACAACGGAAATTCTTACCAGTTGCAAGAGTTGAACCGCCAGCCTGAACAGTTGCGAACAACTGCTTCATCCAATCCCAGTTTTGCTTGCTTCCGAGGATTACGCCACGTTGCAAGGTCAATGGGGTGAAAGATGTTTGACCAGGGATTTGGTGAACAGTGGTGTTGTATCCACCTTCACGGTAAGGGATTGAGTCTGTTGTTACAGCCAATCCAGAGACTGAGGTAAAGCCCATTGGAATTGTTACAGTTCCAAGAGCAGTATTACCTGTGTCTTGTGGTTGAAACGTTACCAAGAACCTAAAGTTACGAACTGGGTCAGTGGTTAGCGTTGAGCGGCTATTTACGATTGCCATTGTTTATTTTCTCCTTCGGCCTAGTTAATTGTCTTTTGACTTAGGTCAATGACAATGAACTCTGATGGGTATTGAAGAGCAACACCAACTTGAATATGTACTTCTCCGTTGGCGATTGTAGTTGCTGTGTTGTTTTCTGCATCACACTTGATGAAGAAAGCCTGAGCATTAGTTGCTCCACGAAGACCGCCTTGGTTCTTGTACTCGGTTAAGAACGCGTTAAGTGTGCTACGGACACGAGCCCATAGTGCTTCATCGTTGTTCTCAAATATAGCAAACTCTGTGTTGTTCTTGAGTTGCTTACGAATGTAGATAAGTGAACGACGCATGTTGACATACTTGTTCGCTGTTCCATCTTGCAATAGCGTGCGAGCACCCATGACAGAAAGACCTGCACCAGGAATCTGGCGAAGTGGGTTTACTGGAGATGTGCTTGCGTTCATTGAATCTAGTTCTGTTGATGTAAATGACTTTTCTACAGCCACTACATTTGCAACAGTTGTTTGGATACCTGCTGGAGCCTTAAAGACACCACGGCTTGCATCTGTTGCCATGTAAAGACCTGCAACTGCACCAGATGGGCCAATGAGACGAAGTGAACCTGTGCCACGACCTACTGGGTCTGCAATGTACACGTGTGGGTAATAGACAGCGCCAAAACTGGTGTCAGTCAAACTTCCTGCTGCTGTAATTGCGTTAGCAACAGTTAGGGCTTCTGCTGTTTCAATAACAACAAAACCATTGTTTGATGCTGCCCATGAAGTAGCAGCATCAATTGCTGCAACCTCACCTGAAGCAAGTGCTGCCCAAATTCCTGGAAGGAATACAACAAGAGGACGGTCTAGAGGTGAGAAACGTTCAAAAACTGAACTTCCACTAGACTTGTAGTTTGTGTAATCAGTAGATGTTACTGCTGTGCCATTTGTTCCACTTGTTAATGGATAGGTAGTGCTTACTATGCCTTGACCAGCATAACCAGCAATAACAGCAACTGAAATATTTGGAGAAACAGTATTAATTACAGTTGGACCAAAATCACTTGATGTTGCATCGTCAAATATAACGTTTTCATAACGTTCTAGAAGGATATCGTCAGTAATGTTATTTGCAATACCTGATTCTTTGAGAAGAGTCAGTGTGTATGTGCTTGCAACAGAACCTGCAGTAACTACTACACGAAGGTTGTTTCCATCTGTTCCAGCATTTTTAGATGTAACAGTTACTCGTGCTGTGCTACCTGAATCTACTAAAGATACTGATGCAGCAACAGCGTCTGATTTAAGAAGGCGTTGAACATAAAGTTCTTTGCCACCGTTTGCAAAATATGCGCCAACTTGGAAGGTGGCTGGGTAGGAAGCGTTGTAGCCTCCAAAATACTTGGTAAATTCATACCAAGAGTTAACAAGCGTTACTGTTTCTGGGCCTTGTGCAAAAGGTGCAACAACGGCGCCAGCAGCATTTGCTGTGACTCCTCCTGTAAGAACAGGCGGAAGAAGGCGTTCACTGATGTAAACACCTGGGCGGCTATATGCCATTTCTTCTCCTAACTAGTTGGGTAAGGGTTCCTTATGGTTGCGAAATAGTGAACGAATCAATGGCAGTGAACTCACCACGCCCAAGAATGGGGTTGTCAGTTGTACCTGTAACGGATACTTGTAGCGCTTTGTATACTTGGTTGTATATTTCGGGTGCTATCTCGGATGAGACACGCACTGTGAAAGCATTTACGAATAAACGCTTTCCTTGCTCTGTTACGTCTCTCTTAGAAATGTCTAAGACATCTAAGCGACGAACAGTTCCATCATCAGGTTCGAGAATCCCGAATCGAAGAGGAAGTCTTGTGTACATAAGTTGCGCCAATAATTCACGGTCATGACGTGGTTGGCGGGCGTATGTAGTTACTTGGTAATCAATGTTTACTGGAATAGGCCAGTGAATCATCCAGTTATTTGTATCTGGGTCATAAGGTAGTTCTGGGTTTAAACCCTGTACTGCAGGCATAGTATCTGGGTCAGGCAAATAGGTAGGCTTTGTCATTCCACGCATTGCACGAATGTTGTCTTCAGAGATATCAATCATGTCAATGACAATGTACGGGTATGACTGATTGCGTGGTTCTTGGTCAGGTTGACCGAACCACACATCTACGTTACGAGTAGCGTTTCCACCATCGTCTAATGTCTTTTGGTCAGTTACTTTCATGCCCTTAAGAAGGTCACGAAGAGCCTTATCCTCAGAAAGAATGAATGTCATAGTTCACCCACCATCTTGTGTAAGGTCTTTAAGAAGAACTGCTCTGATTCTCTAGTGTTATTTGAGGCACGGCGAATTGCTGCTGTAGGACGGCTAGTCTCTGTGCCATATTCAAGGGTGTGGGCTTCAGCCATGTGCTTATCGTGTACGTGAACTTCAAACTTATTGTCCTTGTAAAGGACGCCCATATTGCCAGACACGTGGCGAGGCCATCCGCTTGCTTTGGCTTCTTTACGAAGTTGCCCTGTCATATAACGGCTTGTGTGTTTTGCTGCCGCTTCAATTGCGCTATGGATATGCTTCATGACTTAACCACCTTTAAGGCAGGTGTAGATAGCATGAATAAACCCCTTTAAAAAGCGCAAGTAGTGGGACTACACAGGCCCGCAGCGGGTTACTGATACTGCAATGATAAATGAAAAAGCCCCCTAGTTGGGGGCTTAGTCATTACTTCTTTTTAACTTTTTTTGCTAAAGCCTTGTCCATCTTCTCATCTTCTTTGCGAGATGGCTTCTTCTTGTCCATGGCCTTATCAGCCTTGGCAAACTTCTTCTTTTGCTCTGGGGTCATACCTTTCATGACCTTGGCATCTTGCTTCTTATCAGTCATCTTTGCCATTACTTCTTACCCTTCTTCAAGGCCTTGAAGTCATCGCCAGTAATTTTGTCTTTTGGATTAGCAGCACCAGCAATTTTCTTTTGCTTTGGTGATAAACCTTTTGCAGAAGGCTTACCCTTGCCGTAGCCAGGTTGACCCTTCTTCTTACCACAACCACAGGACATACACATTACTTCTTACCCTTCTTAGCGCTCTTGCAAGTTGCACAAGTGCACTTACATCCTTTTGCTGGCTTACCAGCCTTACATCCACAGCCACATTTGCTGCACATACTTTCTCCTATCGGTAGTTAGCGGTTTTCTTTGCAATCTTTTTAGGTTGTTCAACAAACTGCTTGCCCTTTTTATTACCCTTAGCCTTAGCCTTGTTGGTCGCAGCCTTTTCTGAAGGAGATAAAGCATCCCATGCTTTGTCAGGTAAGTAACGCTTTTTGCCCTTTGATTCTTTGCCATCTGAAGTGCGCCATTTTTCATCGCCCCACTTCTTAAGAGACTGTTGGGGTTTAGCAAGAGCCATTAGTTCTTGTACCCTCCGCCAGACTTCTTGTACTCAGCAGCAAGAAGTTGTGCTTTTCTTGCGCTCCATTCTCCAGGGTCTCCACCCTTAGAACCAGCCTTAATTTTTTTAAACAAAGATGCACGCATACCAGGCTTGGTGTAGTTACCAGCCTCGTTAACTTTTGATTTCTTTGCAGCAGCCATTACTTACCTCGATTAGAACTATGAGTTGAGTGCCATTTTTTTGTGGCGGCAACGCCTTGCTTTACTGTCTTAGCGCCAGCCTTCTTAGTTAAATTAATTTTATCGTAAGGGCCTTTGTTACCAGCGTGGTCAACAATAATTTCGCCCTTTTTATTCTTCTTAATGGTGTGCTTTTCACCATCTGCTTTAATTGTTTTTGCCATTAAATCATCTTTTTCTTTTTCTTAGTAGCATCTTTCTTGCGTTGCTCACTAAGGGCTATTGCTACAGCCTGCTTTGGGTTAGTTACTTTTTTCTTTGACTTACCAATGTTAAGTGAACCAGCCTTATATTCCTTCATGACTTTTTCTACTTTGCCGTTACCCATCTTAGGTTTTGGATTTGCCATTACTCGTCCTCTTCCTCTAGGTCATCTTCGTCAAATGAGTGGTCATCGAACTCTTCTAATTCTACATCTTCAAAATCTTCTTCAAACAGTGAAGGGTCAATTTCTGCTTCAAAGTCTTCCACTTATATCTCCTTTTAGTTAACAGTTAGTCCAGTTCCTGAGAGAATCCAACGTTCTGCGCCTACCTTTAGTAGGGTAACAATACGATTGGCTGAAATATTATACGTTTGATTACTAGCAAGTCCTTCACAAACTAACGTTGTAGTCGAAGTGTTTGTTCTGCTTATACGTAGCGTTGCAGTATCGGAGGTTACTAGACGTACGATAGTTCCAATAGCAAAAGCAGCAGAGGTATTGCTAGGAATAGTAACCTGAACAAGCCCAGTACCAGAGGCATAGATATGTTTTCCTGCATCTGTTAGCGCAAGAGAATATGTAGTTGGTGCAGTCTTTAACTGCTGTGGAATAAGTTTTGACTCAAGGGTTGTAACTCTTGTATCAATTCCAGAGATAGCAGTATTTAAACGAGTACTCCAGTTTCTATCTCCGCTGTTAGGCAATACGACTGTCATTTACACTCCATAAGGGTCTGTACCGTAAGCGCCGTTGCCGTAGCCGTAGGTAACTGTTTGATTGTTTAAATCTGCAAAATTAAGGAACTGTGGGTCGTTAACGAGTTCTTCGCTATTAACCTGGTTGCAGTCAATTGTAACGACTGCGTAATTATTTGCATAGCGACCGCGAGGTAAAACTCGTGTAGGAACAAAGACTTCACCTTGGAATACGATACGGTCTTTAATGTGGACGTTAGGCTCTGTCAGAAGGGCTGGTAGAAGCCTCTCAGCGTCTGCTACAGAGATAACAAGGCGCAAAGTATCAGTGGTGTACCAACCACGCTCATTCATCACGTTAGTGCCACGAAGTTGTTGCGCCATAATAACTGGCACTTCAAGAGAGTCTTTCCATCTACGGCCCTTACCAGGAGTCTGGCTAGATACATCATAGGTATCGTCATAGACATCTGTTGGGTTAGTGGACATATACGTTGCGTCCCAAACCCACCAGTCAACAATAGAACCTACTGGGTCACGAAGTTCGTCAACGACACCTTCGTTGATAGATTTGTTTTCAAAGTCTATCTTGAAACGACCTTGGACTTTAGTTCCACGCATAGTAGGTATTGTCCCCTATCGTTACAAGAAAAGAAGTATTAAAGAATAAGTGTTGCTGCTTCTGCTTCTGTAAGGGGCGTTCCTGCAACTAACTTAGCCTTTGCTGAAGCCTTTAATGTAGCAAGTGCTTCCGCTGCTGCTGCTTCTTCTTCACGGCGTTCTTCCGCTGCTGCTGCATCTTGGTCACGTTGAGCAATCTCTTGTGGAGTTAAGTCAATGTACTCCTGTGTGCCCGTAGCAAGGTCAACAACGAGTTTCTTTGGTGTATCAGTCATTCCTATTCTCCTTCAATGATTGTGTGGGAAGCATCTGGACATGACCATCTGCAAGTTGTTTCATCAAATGTCACCTTACTTGGGTGGCATGTTGGCTGTGGCGCAATAAAGGCGTCACGAGTGGCATCGTATGTGTAGCCGATGCCAGCGTAGTTCTTACGGATGTTTCCGTTGTATGAGGTCTTGACCCAGTTACCACCAAGTGACTTCATAAAAGATTCGCCCTCATCAGGGGCGCCATTATCTCCAACGAGTACACGAAGTACTACGTTGCTGCTATCAATTTCGGCCCAATGGCTCATGCTGTTTTCTCCTTATACTGAGAGGTTAAGATTAACATTAAAACTATTAGACTGCGTATCTAATAATAACAAGTCCTGAACCGCCAGCAGCACCACTAACACCGTAGCCGTCCCAGTCTCCACCACCACCACCAGAGCCTGTATTTGCAGTTGCAGATGTTGCGTCTGCAAGGTTAGTTCCAGCACCGTTTCCTCCACCACCTGTGCCGCCTGTTCCTCCAGTACCGCTGTAAGCCGCACGTCCTGCTCCACCGCCACCCGCAGCAAGGTAGTAATTTCCTCCTGATAAAACTCCTACACCTGTAGTTGCTCCACCAGAAATTGCACTGTAAGAACCAATACCACCATTGCCACCAGTACCGTTAGCAGCGTTTCCGCCAACTGCACCCGCGCCACCACCGCCACCAGAGAAGTGTTGCGAAGTACCGACTGCATAAATTCCTTGACCACCAGCATAGCCTTCAACTGGTGAATAGGAGCCAGCATTACCAGCACCACCAGTTTGTGGATTACCCCTATCTTGAGAACCACCACCACCACCACCAGAACCGCCAGCAAGTCCGTTGGTGCTAATACTTGCACCACCACCGCCACCTGTTGCAGAGTACGTAGTAAATCCTGAACCCGCTATCACGCTGTTGGTACCAGAAAAACCAAAACTTTGAAGGACGCTAGTTCCTGGTCCACCTGCACCTACTGTGATGCTGTAGTTTTGAGTGGTAAAAGATTGTGAGGTTGCTGTTCTAAAACCGCCAGCACCTCCACCTCCTGCAAGACCACCGCCTCCACCTCCGCCACCTGCAACTACCAAATAATCACAAGTTAATCCTGCAATAGGAGTGAAATATCCAGATGTTAAAAATCCGTGGTACCAGTAAGTACCATCAGTAGTAACAATATTTCCACCGCTAGCCTTTGGACCAAGTACAGGTGTTGTGCCTACTGCGGCTAGTCCGTATAGCGAGAAGGTGCTGTATTGGGCAAAAGAATTATTGATTGGTGTCAAAGTGAATGAAGTTATTGCTGCCGTATTTGACCACAAATCTGCAAGTAAATATGCGTATGCTGTGCTTCCATTATTTTCTTGAACTGCATCTGCGGATATAGATTTATAATTAGAACTTGTATAATTGGGTATATAAACTTCACCATTAGAAAATGTATTAGAGGTATAATCACTTTGTGATGTCAAACCTATTCTAGCATCTGAATCACTTCCCGAAAAAGAACCAGTTGCGCTTCCTGAACCATACAAAAGCATCATTGAGCGATTTGCTGCTGAACCATTGCAAGTAAAATAAACAACGCTAGCATTACTTGTATTTCTTGCTGAATAAACAATCTTCAAATCGGTATAACCCGATTGTGGGATATTGCTAAATGTGATTGATGCAGCACTTGATGTTAGTTGTTGACTATTGAGAAGTACATAATTAGCAGCCATTACTTTGCATACCTCACAATAACTATTCCTGAAGCACCATTACCAAAGCCAGTGGAATCTCCACCGCCTGCACCACCGCCACCAGAACCAGTGCCTACTGCACCAGAAGTAATGTTAATACCGCCAGGAGTTCCACCTTGCCCACCGCCACCAAGACCGCCTACTTTAGGAGAAAGAGCGTTAGAACCGCCACCGCCACCTCCCGCATAGTACCCACCATCAACTCCTGTTGCAGTTGGATATGCAAGGGCAGTAATTTGTACACCGTTACCACCTACACCACCAATATTAGTTGCAGTCGTATTAGCGCCAACTTGCCCAGCGCCACCACCACCAGAACCTGCTGATGTGTGTCCACCATTACCGCCTGCATAACCTTGACCAGATGTTGGTGCACCACCACTACCTGAGTTGCGGTTACCGCCACCAGAACCACCAGAATAACCACCACTACTAGCGTCTCCACCACCGCCACCGCCAGTTGATGTGATAGTTGAAAAAGTTGAATCTGTACCACTAGCACCGTGACGAGCACCTGTAAGAGCACCAACGCCTCCAGCGCCAATAGTGACTGTATATGCCTGCGCTGTTAAAGATAATGCGGTTTCAAGAGTTCCACCGCCACCAGTAGCAGTTACAGTAGAACGTAGACCGCCTGCTCCACCACCACCACCAGTGTCGTAACCTCCACCACCTCCACCAGCAACTACGAGGTAGTCACAAGTGATTGCTTGAGTAGGTGTAAATGTTCCTGAGAATGGGAATGTATGATAAAAATACGTTGCATCAGAAGAAACGTAGCCACCAGTTGCTTTGGTAGAAGTTTCATTAGCCCAAGCCTTGATGCCATACAACGAGAATGTAGAGCCAACTGCAAAATTGTTACTATTGATTTGAAATTTAATAGAATTGATAGCAGATGTTGAACGCCATAGGTTTGCCATCGCTTGAACATTGTATGCTGCAGAATTAGAACGACTTAACCAAGTTTTGTAAGTTGTTGCGTTACTATAATTTTGAAAATTAACAACAACATTTGAGCGTGTGCCATCATCAGCAGTCTTAACGGTAATGATTCCAGCAATAGCAGAAGTAGCAGAAGTATCCCTGTCACTGGATGCAGCAGTACCATTGCCTCTTAAACGAGTCATTGAATAATTAGAGGCAGTATCACCATTAACTTGAATAGAGCAGTTTTCATCCGTATTAGCACCAACACCAATTACATTACAGACCAATACTAAATCTGTGTACGTAGATGGAATTGACGTAAAAGTTACAGATGAAACAGCACTTGTTACAGTCTTTAAATCAAGCGCAACATAAGTATTAGTAGCCATATTATTTTACCCCGTATAATGCAAATTGTGAGTTTGCGGTAAAAGAACCAGTTGAAGCCACAAGGTCAATTTGAGATATTGCAGATGTAGAACGCCAGTTTCCGCTATAAAAGAAAACCACGCCAGTTCCATTTCCATCCCACGAAACTATTGAGCGAGTAGTTTTGTATTTGTTAGTGTTTCCATAATCTAAAATATCAATAACTCCACCAGAGAATACTGAAGCCCCTGCCGTTGTGCCTGTTGTTGCTAGTTCGGCATAAGTTGCAGAAGTGCTAGCAGTTGCTAATGCTGATGCACCATTTCCATATATAACGTGCATTGAATAATTTGCTGCAGTATTGGAGTTAAATCTCATATAAACGTCTTTGCTTGCGCCAGTAACATTTAATTGTGAAATTTCTCGAATTTGTAAATGTTTGTAGCCACTAGGAATACCAGTAAAGGTAACGGTAGATGCAGCACTTGCAAGGGTAGTAGTAGCCAAAGAGTAATAAGCACCAGTAAATGGGTCTGCAGCAGTGATGCTATTTGAAGCAGATGACTCTGGGCCTATAACGCCTGTAGCATTTGTGCCTTTTACCTTAAAAGTATAAGAAGTTCCATCTGCTAATCCAGATACGGTGATAGGGCTAGATGCTCCAGTACCAGTAATAGAACTTGGGGTTGAAGTTACTGTGTAAGTAGTTGATGTACCGCCAGTAGTTGGGGCGGTAAAAACCACGGAAGCAGAAAGTCCAGAGGCTGTAGCAGTACCAATAGTAGGAGCGTCAGGAACGTCCATAATCTCACTGATAGCGTTTAAACCGTCAGGAGTACCTTCAATGCGCTCATCTTGCGCTCTACGTATAGACATGTTTCTTATTGTCTCCTATGGTTGCTAAGAAAAAAGGCTTTACTTTGTGAGGGCGGCGATTTCCTCAGCGGTCAAGCCGAGGGCAGTCAACTTAGCCTCAGCAGATGCCTTGGCTGTTGCTTTAGCAATAGCCTCTGCTTCTGCATCAAGTTCTATTTGTCGGTATGTAGCAGCCCATTTATTTCCGTATGCTTGAGCACTGTTCTCTGTTGTAAAGACTGCATCAGGAGAAATCTCATGGTCAAAAGGTTGTTTGATGCAGACCTCTCCATCTTTATCAATCCAGCAAACAAAATTGCTTTCTTCTTCTGTTACTCTCACTGTATATGTTGACATTGGTTCTCTTTCTTAAGGTAGAGTTAGTTTGTAGTTAGTTGATGTAATAGAACTGTTGCTGTTTCCACCATAAATATAAGCATCTGTTCCATCAGTTCCGCAACCTCCATAGCCTTTTTGTACTGGAAGCGTTACTGATTCAGTGGTCCAAGAGGTTCCATTGTATGAGTAAATTGTGCTTACGTTACCAGAAGTGTACTGGGCTGTTGTGTTGCCGCCAATAGCGTATAGTTTTGAAGAAGTTGCTAAGACGTGAGCGGCGTAAACCCCTACAGGAGGTGCAGTTGAGTTAGTCCAACTAGTGCCGTCGTAATATGAGAGCGTGTTGTAACCGTACTTGTAAATTCTAGAATTAAAAACTGCAGCACTTGGGTAATATGCGTTATTTCCTGTTGAACTTAGCGTTGTCCAAGAACCGCTATCAAGCCTATAATGTCTGGTAGTTGTTGAACCAGTGTTGTCATCTCCATTGAGAGCGTGAATTTTTCCACTGTAATAAACACAGGCTTGACGATGTGCTGGTGCAGGTAATGATGGTCCAGTACTCCAAGAACCACCAGTTCCTGAAATGTATCTTACTGCATCTGAACCATTAGATACTGGAGAACCTCCAATAACATAGAGATTGGTACCATCACTTACGGCAGATGAAGCATTGTAGGAAAATGGATAGTTTGTTTCTGTAGTCCAAGACGTCCCATTAAAAGAGTAAACGCTGTTTGTAGCGTTTGTATCTGGGTTAGTAACAGTTGCGCCACCAGTAAACCAGTACCTTCCATTATGATAAGCATTTGAAGGCGCGGTACCAAAGGCTTTTGCAGCAGGCATTGAAGTTGAAGTGGTTACAGCAAGAGTAACTTGCGGAGTAACGCTATTGGATGCTGCAGAATCAGGTCCTGTAGCAGTTGCATTCGTACCTTTAACTTTAAAAGTGTACGCAGTACCAGAAGTTAGACCTGAAACAGTAATTGGCGATGAACCAGTACCAGTGATAGAACCTGGAGTAGAAGTTGCGGTAAAAGTTGTGACGGTTCCACCAGTTACAGCAGCGGTGTATGTAACAGTTGCTGTAGTGGCAGTTGCCGCTGTAGCAGTACCAATAGTAGGAGCATCAGGTACGTCAGAGATAGCAGTACCAGTCTTGGTAATGCCTGACGTATTTGCTCTCTTGATATTAGCCATGTGACCTATTCTCTCTGATTTTTACTGGAAAAGAAGTGCTTACTTTGTGAGGGCGGCGATTTCCTCAGCGGTCAAGCCAAGGGCAGCCAACTTAGCCTCAGCAGATGCCTTGGCTTCTGCCGCAGCGGTTGCTGCTGCTTCTTCTGCAGCACGACGTTCTGCTGCTGCTTGAGCATCTGCTTCCATCTGTGCAATTTCGGCATCTGTAAGTTCGATGATGGTCTCTACAAGAGTTTCACAGTTAATTTCTGTGCGGGTTGGACGTGTCATTATTTATTTCCTTTCTTATAAATGGTTTGTGTTGGATTAGGCATTTTTTACTCCATATAGGTAGGCGGTTGAGTATTGGGCAAAATTTCCCGTGTTTGGCGTTAGGGTGATTTGGTTAATTGCAGCGGTTGAAGCCCACAGCCCAGCAACCATAAAACTCTGAGCAGCAGTTGCATTGTTCTCATTTACTGAGTCAAACATAACGGACTTGTTATTAGAGCCAGCATAGTTAGGAATGTAAAGCATTCCGTTTGAAAATGTATTGGCTGTGTAAGCAGATGAAACCATTAGGAATCTTTCAAAGTATGTAGCACCTGAATCGTTCTGAGAAGCAGCAGCGGAACCATCGCCGTAAATTGTGCGCAATGAATAGATTGCACTTGAACTATTGTTTAACTTGATGTTAGCGTAAAGCGCTGTTGATGCTCCGCGAGCAGAAAGCATTAACTGTAAGTCTGTGTAAGTGCTAGGAATTGAAGTAAAGTCAATACTAGAAGTCCCACCTGACCCGACTGTGCTTGATGCAATAAGTGTCATTGTATTTGCCATAGTTATGCCGCCGCAATTCCGTA
>Ga0114978_10001478_pt1 | contig 19761 bp, 45 predicted proteins | sample S_140212_EF_Meta_FD_87027 | JGI IMG/M metagenome (GOLD analysis project Ga0114978, IMG submission 87027) | Freshwater microbial communities from Lake Simoncouche, Canada to study carbon cycling - S_140212_EF_MetaG | ecosystem: Environmental > Aquatic > Freshwater > Lake | place: Lake...
GTAACAGTTCCAAGGTCTGTTCGAAATCTTCTTCGGTCTCAGTGGGATACCCTACAATCAACAACCAAGTGCATCTGATGCCATAGAATTGTATTCTTTCCATGGCATGATCTATGTCTGCATTACTGAACTTCTTTTTCATGTGGTTTCTCACAGATTCTGATCCACTTTCTATTCCAATAAAAAGACTTTTAACTCCACTGTCTTTGAGATTTTGCCAATCGCGTTCTTTATAGTTCTGCATTGGTTTGATAATGTAATAACCACTCCACTTGATAGGATTGATTGCATTCTTATTGTACTCGGCCAATACACTACAAAAATCTCTGAATGCACGATCACTGCCATTGACTAAACTGTCGTTGAAGAAAAAATGTTCAACTTGAAACTGTTGTTGCAGATGTATTAGTTCTTGAGCCAATGCTCTCCCATCCTTGAATTTGTATTTTTTCCAAAAACTACCAATATCACAAAACGTACAATTTCTCACACACCCTCTACTGCCTTCTACTCCAATGGTTCTTCCATGTGCTTTGCTAGTGAGATATCGATCTAAATCATATCCTGTGTAGTCTGGTATCGGGACATCAGTGAAGTCGGGCAATACATCTCCTGGAGAATTTACTCCCACAAACGGCAGTTGATCAGCCAGTATATTCCTCCAGCTGCGTTCTCCTTCATTTGACACCACATAGTCAACCAATCCTTGATCAAAAAGCTGTTGCCCATAATTTTCTGTCCCGGCTCCGGCTCCACCAACTACTACAATACCTTTTATCTGATGCTTGAAATTTTTAAGAAACCAAGTGGTGAAAGAATGGCTGTGTTTGCTGAACACACTTATACCCACAACTTCACTGGTATAAATCCAAGTCAAGTCAAGATCTTGCATCCAGGCAATCAATTGATCCGAATCAGACTGTGTCAGCGGTTGCCCAAGTTCGCACCACCCTCTGGTTATCTCTGTTTGATCTTCAAATTGATCCTGGAAATCCAAATTGAGATCTCGAAATTTTACATCACACCCCATCTCTACTGCAATGGCTTGCAAAATTGCCGGAGCCATCGGAGGATTATTTAATCCTATCTTGGGCATGTTCAGCAACGCTACCGATTGATATTTGCTTTTTTGAGGTTTGTTAAAATTTATTAGTTCAGGCACATTATTTGTAGATGTAATTGATGGTGTTGAGATTTTCGCGTAGTTCTCTAGCACCATTCTTGATATGGAATCTTCGAGCCATCTCGGTCTTGGGGCTCAAGGTCACATAGGTCTGTATACCAGGAAACTCAGTTTCAATTGACTTCTGTGCTTCCTGAATCAAGGTACGCCCTGCGCCTGCTGCGTAACTCCAGATGGTGTAAAACACCGCAGTTGTGGCACTTTCAACCAATGCTGCCATATCTTCCACAGCAGCAGGAACACTCTCTAGAAACTTTACACAGGTCACAGCAGCAGTTTCGTCACCATTCTTCCAAACATAGATTCGACTATTACTATTCACACGGTCGCTGAGCGGGATCTCTGGTCGTACAGGATCATCTTTTATCAAAGACAGTAGATATTCGTTGGGTTGTGTTATGGTGTGTAACATGGGTGCCTCCGGTTACATTGTTATTTATGTGCGCCGTTTATTTTTTTAAATATTCTAGCAAGATTGCCAAAAAGTGTTGCAATCATGTGACAGATCGCTTATACTATGATCATGCTGTGGCAACAGCAACTTTACAGGAGATTAAAAACATGCATATTAGCGAAAACACCAAAACCCACAAACTGTTCACTGCCCTTCAGGCGGGAGAAAAAGTGAGCCCGAGCCAAGCTGAAAAGCGTTTTGGTATCAAGAACATCTCGGCCGAAGTCAGCCGTATCCGTCAAAGCGGATTTGCAGTGTATGCAAATCGTCGCATGGCTGCTAACCATGTTGAAGTTACTGAATACCGTATTGGCAAGCCCAGCCGTGCATTGATTGCAGCTGGCTACAAAGCAATGGCACTTGGTTTGGCCTAATACGGCCCGGTAGGTAGCACACAAAAACCCTGCCCGGTGCAGGGTTTTTCTTGACCGCAAATTGCAGTTCATGTATAATACAGCAATAAAGGAATCAATTGATGATTAAGAAAATCTTCCAAAAGCTAGGTCGACATCGCATCATTCGCGATCGCCTAGACGACGAGCCTTATCTAGAACGCTACTATGTGTTTCTCAAAGACCGTAGCTGGTTCCCATTCAATGCGTTTGTACATAAGTTTTTGAAAAGTGACCCAGACGATGTGCATGATCATCCATGGCCCTTTGCCACTCTGATCTTGAAAGGTGGCTATTGGGAATGGACACCTATTTTTGACGCACAAGGCCGCAAGACAGGCGAAGTAGCAAGGTGGTATGGTGCGGGCAGTTTCCGCACAGCTCGAGCCAATACCTATCACAGGATCGAACTGGATCCTGCCGTCACTTGTTGGACCTTGTTCATGCCCGGTATCAAACAACGTGATTGGGGATTCTTGGTCAAGAACCGATGGGTACAGTGGGAACAATATTTGAAACAAAGGAAAGCAGCATGAAATGGTTTAAACGCATGATCACCCGTTGGGTGCGTGAAGATTGGGACAACGTAGGCAAGGAACTCAGTCGTGTCGAAGTGGAGAAGTTGCAAACATCCAGAGGATTGGTTCGCAGCAACAGTGACAGCATCGACGGCCACACAGGTTTGAACATCACAGTGATGCCAGCTATTGGTGGCAAGATCATCACATTCCGACACTACGATCGACGCAAGGATGACAATCAATTCCGTCACTATGTTATTCCAGATGATCTGGACTTTGAACGCGAATTGGGCAAGATGATCACCATGGAATCACTTCGTCAGGGATAATTACTGTATGTTAGACTTTTTTCTTCCGGTTGTGATAGGTATCTTTATTGGATGGGTATTGGTGTCGTTGTTTCAGGCCATGCGAGCAGTAAACCAAGCACTGGCAATTTCCCCCGAAGCACAAGACACTTTGGTAAAATTGACCAACGAAACACTGGTTATTTTAGAAGTTGAACCTGTAAATGATCAATTTCTGTGTTATAATTACTTTACAAAGGAATTTGTGTGTACCGGACGAAATATGGAAGAAATCAGAGATCGATTCCGACAACGGTATCCTGACAAAGACGCAGCAGTGGCCAAGGGCGACCCTGCTGCATTACGCATATTGAAACAGCAACTGGAAGTATTACATGAAAATTGCACTAGCAAGTGATGTCCACTTGGAATTTGGACCACTGGAACTCCACAACACCGATCATGCTGACGTATTGATTCTCAGCGGAGATATCTGTGTGGCACGTGATTTGTCTGATCGTGACGTACACAATCTCCTGGGCGAACATACCAAGAGCCATAGATACCATGCATTCTTTGAAAACTGTGCAGCACAGTTCAAGGACGTGATCTACATCGCAGGCAATCATGAGCACTACAACGGTGATTATGCCACATCCATCCCACACCTAAAGAGCAAGTTGAGTTACTTGAAGAACCTGCATGTGTTGGAAAAAGAAACCATCACGCTGGGTGATGTGACCTTTGTGTGCGGAACTTTGTGGACAGATATGAACAACGAAGATCCGCGCACATTGGCCAGTATCCGTGGCATGATGAATGACTACCGGGTGATCAGTAACAGCAGCAAAAAAGTATCATACAAAGGTTACATGCCCAACCCCAAGGATCCCGAAAAAGACATTGTCACATTCCATGAACGTGCAGCTACATTCAGTCCAGGGGATTCTGTGGAAGATCACAAGGCCATGCTCACAGTTATTCGTGCAGCAGTGGCAGAGAATCCGGGGGGTAAGTTTGTGGTGGTAGGACATCATTCTCCCAGCAAGCTCAGCACCAAGCCGCAGTACCAAGATGATGTCCTGGTTAATGGTGCTTACAGTTCAGACTTGAGTGAGTTGATGTTGGATCATCCGCAGATCAAGATGTGGACACATGGGCATACTCATCATAACTTTGACTACATGATTGGTGAATGTCGTGTGGTATGTAACCCACGTGGCTATGATGGCTATGAGCAACAGGCTGAGGATTGGCAATTGCAAACTTTTGAGGTGTAACATGAAGGATGAAAAACTAGTATCATACACAGTGCGTTGGTCACAGCCGTATCCGGTGAGCACTGCCATGCGTGAATTACAGGAACAGCTGGAAGAATTCCTACTGGAACACAGCGACTTCAGTGAATCTCAGCAAGTGCTTGATCGTATCAGGAGCAAATGATGACAACAGAAAATTGCAAAAAATGGATAGTGACCCTTGAAGAAGCCGATGACGGAAGTGGTGATCTTGTGTTGCCATTTCCGCAAGGCATGCTAGATGAAGTAGGGTGGAATCCAGGTGACAACTTGAAGTGGATTGACCGCGGGGATGGCACTTGGGAAATAAAAAAAGTAGACAACGAAAGTGAAAAATGAAAGTATATCTATCTAATTACCGCAGCCACTGGCTCAGCCCGTATACCATCCTGGAGAAAGTTTTCTTCTGGCGTGAGATTGATTACGACGAGCCCGTGATCGAACGCTGGAGCAATCGATTGAATCCACTGTGCGTGGCTGCACAAAAGTTCTTGGACTTTGTACATCCTAAAATTGATTACGTGAAGATTGACTACTACGACACTTGGAGCATGGATCACACTCTGGCACATATTGTGTTGCCCATGCTCAAACAGTTGAAGAAGGACAAGCATGGTGCTCCACTCGTCGACGACGAAGATGTGCCTGATGGTATTGGTCTGCGCAGCACAGAAGCAGGTCCCAAAGAAAACGAGTACGACACTGATGACAATCACTTCCGTCGTTGGGATTGGATCATGGATGAAATGATCTTTGCGTTTGAATGCAAAATGGATGACTCTTGGGAAGATGCTTTCCGCGAAGGCGAGATTGACTGGAAGTCGGTTCCATGTGCTTGGGATGCCAACGGCAAGCCCACAATGTATAGCATGGAAGATGGTCCCAACAACACATACAAGTGTGATTATGACGGCATGAAAGTAGTACATGATCGAATTCAAAACGGATTCCGACTGTTTGGCAAATACTATCAATGTCTTTGGGATTAATATGAATCTTAACCCTGCCCCAAGTCTCGTTGTCGATACAACTTTTAGTCTTGGTTTGAGTACGTTTGAACTACCCGATCCGTACACCAACAGTCCTAAAATAAAGTTCCACGATGACCCTGTGGTGCTGAGTTGTGCCAGTTGGCGTATTGGCAATGCTGGTGGCGGGCTATGGACAGATCTTGAAGATATCAAAGATATCACCGAAGAAGACCGTATGCTAGGTGCTGCTGTGAGAAAGCACTTCTTGGATCAGTTGGTCATGGCAAAACTGCGTGGCCGAAGAGTATCTGACTGGCGAGCCAAGTTAGGTGCGTTTCTTGTGGGCAATCATGACTTGACCAAGTCAGAAGTGGGTATGTTGTATCGGTTGCCGTACTTTTATCATGAAGACCAAGCTGTGGCCAACGTGATGAAATTAACAAAACCTATAACACAGGAACAAAAGGGTCGTCCGTATGATCCTCCTTGGAAGTTGGAGAGTGTAGAACGTATAGTGCAATATCGTCGAGCACATAATACCACACAATTTTGGTTTAAAGATCATCAAGGATGGCCAGCCATGGTCGCAGTCAATCACAAGAACAGTTTGCACGGACTTATGGACAGTTTATTTGATCGTGGCAGTATGTCACTTGCTGGCCGTAACGCCAGTTGGAAACCATTCTATGGTGAGGAAGATCAGTATTACATCTTGTTAAACACCTTTAGGCTAAGCAAGGATGTTTAAAAATATGGTAGATCAACTGAGTGCTCGATTTAATGCTAGAGATCTCAAGATTTCTGAATTGGACTTTGAACATTGGCAAAAGCTCTATACCTGGGATGCCATAAAAGGCGTCAAGTATGGTGCAAGTTTTTGCCAATATTTTGAGATATACGATGCTGTGTTGCAGCTATTCGACAATCATACAGATGAACTAGAGAAGTACATACGAGAGTCATATGTGGTGTGAAATTGTGTTTGAGAATACCGGCTCTGCGGATGGAATAGCAATGTTTCATCAACTTCAGAAAGATGGACTTAAACCGGGCGTGGACTTTGATTGGAAATATATGCCAATGTGGTCAGTAACAGCCACAGATCACACTAAAGGAAAAGCGGTAATACTGATGTTTCGAGAGCAAGCAATGGCAACCTTTTATACTCTAAAGTGGCAGAGGTAGCAGATAAGTGCATATATAACGATACATGCAAGTTTTAGATCATTACACTGTACGCGACCAGGCAAGTTTTCAACATTCACATGAACTTAAAAAGAAATCGGGCATCCTGGATCATGTGATTGAGTGGTGTAAACAAGAACTTGTAGGCGATTGGCGATGGCAATTGGTAGAGATGAGCAGCCATCAGCAACCGGGTAGATATATTTTTTATTTTGATAGCGAAAGAGATTATTTCGCATTTTTACTAAAGTGGCAATGAGCACAGAACAAGACCGAATCAAAAAGAACAAGCGCATTCAAAAAGATGAGAATGCTGTGAAAAAGCAAACCAAAATTGCCAAAGCGTTTGGAGTACCAGTAAAGACTCCTCATAAGTTTGCCAAACATCATGCACTGGATTGCGGTAATCCCAAATGTTTACTCTGTTCTAGTGAGAAGGTATTTGGCAAACCTACCATCCAGGAAAAAAGGTTTGATCAAGATGTAGATCACACATCAGATCGACGTAGTAACGGTTTAATCAACAACGAGGAGTAACTCATGGACGTGGAAAAAGCAGCCGGTATTTTTGTAGGAACAATCCTAATTGGATTTACCTGTGTAACTGCGGCAGGGGTAGTAGTACTGATCAACAACATGTTTGCTCGCTGGTGGAAACCGGTGCAATTACTATCTTATCCTTGGACTGACCAGGGCATTTATGCAGTGCCAGTGCAAACGCCTGCTGATCCTGTCAAACCCAATTGAGATCCATATGCCACGATGGCGTTGTAAAGTAGGAACTATGCTGATAAAAATTGACAACCTTACACAGGCACAGTGCATGATGCTGGATAAAATTTGGAACTGTGTCACACAGGATGATTTTCTCTCCTGGTATGAAAATCTTGATGACCAAGACCAAACACAAGCCGATACGTTAATGCGTCTCTTAGCATATGAAACTATAGAGCTCAACATCAAGAACTTCAACGCAGCCAAACAACTTTTAAAGCAATTTCAATTATGAACCAAGACCACGAAGAACCACGCATGAGAGCGTTTGCTGTGATGTGGGATTGCAACGGACTAGAAGCCATTAGAGAGATTGTTGATCCTGCCATGAAGACCTGGGCCATATTGGGTAACAAGCCTGTGCCTAGAGAAAACTTCAACATTGAGCACTGGAAGCTGAGAGCCCGATTCAATTCACAACGTCATTATGAAATCTACGCCATTGGTGTGGATGGCAACATCACTCAAGAAGATATCGCCGAAATGTTCAAGCAGGATCCACAATACGCAGCTGATTTGATACGTGCTCGCGGTGAAAAACTCTACAGTGATCGCAGATCAGCTGACGAAAAAATAGCAATTTTTTAAATATCAGGTTGACCAGTATAGCGGAGTCTGTTATACTGAACACTTCATTAACTAATCCGGTATTGTTCCGGTAAGAAAGGTAACTCAAATGGCAGCTAAACGCCTCACACGTAAACTCACGGATGTTATTGCAGAAGTTGAAGTTCAACTCAAAGCACATTACGGAGTAACCCAAAAAGACATTGACGCATGGAAAGCCCGTGCTCGTGCAATGTCACATAAATTTCCAGTGAGCACCATGATCCAGATTGAGGATCTGTGGATTGACTATGAGGTGCAACGTGATGTTATTCACAAGCACATTATCAATATCATGCGCAAGTGGGACCCTCGTATCTGTTCGCCAGGATCTGCCTGTCGCTTGAATGGATTGCCCAAAAACTATTTGTATGATGCCCAACATCGTACTATTGCAGCTGGCATTCTGGGATTTACAGAAATACCCTGTGCTGTAGTGGAAACCAATGACCCAAACTTTGCCAGCTATGCATTTGAAATGCTCAATGACACAGGTGTCAAACGACTGAACCCCGGCGACCTTCATCGCAATGCCCTGGTGCGTTTTAAGAATGGAAGCCACGATATCAAAGTGGTACGAGCTCGCACCATGCAAGATCAGTTTGATGCTGTAGGTATCGATTTGCAAGACAAAGGATCACGTGCCAGCGACAACCTGCGTGGTGATAACGATCATTTCTTCAGTCACTTTAAGTATGCACAAAAAGGCATTGAAGTCGATGACAGCGGAAAGGTGTTGTTTAACATCTTGACTGCAATCAAAGATGTATTTCCCATGCAAGAAGAAATTGATCAGGGTGTGTACATTGGATTGTACGAGCTGCATCGCATCAATTCAGTTGTTACGCCATTGCCCACTGGTTGGATGAAAGACGTTCTTAAATTGGTTAAGAATACTTTTAAAAGTTCCAACTTGATTCACGCTAAGGCCAAAGTACAATGGGAGCATGTAAACCCAGGTAGTACCTGGAGTGCCCCAAGTGCAATGAGCAACTTCCTGCGCGAACTGTACATGCGTAACGGTGGCACATTGAACTTGCCGTATCACGGTGAAGGTGCCAAGATGGGTATTGAAGAAGGCAACATTGCCGACGGTTTGTTCCCTAAGGAGGCAAAATGAGTCATTTCCTGTATATCCACAAAGATCTGTCAGGTGTTGATGGGGTTTGGAAAGTAGGAGTAACAATGACTCCGTATTCTGCTGTACGTGCTCGACAAAAATTTTGTTGGAACAAGTTTTATCTTGATTATCTATATTTTGGACTGCCTGGACACGTAAAGGTACTAGAAAGCATTGTCAAACAACGATTTGTCCATCTTACTGGCAAACAAACAAAAGGCACTAGTGCAAATACAGAAATGATTCAAATAGATATTGATTGTCTTTTGAAAGAAATAACAAGTATTATTAAAGAGTGGAATCTTAAAATACATCGATTGCATTTAGACGAACCTTACGGTGCTGCAAATAGTGGAAATTGTCCTTTTGGGATTCCTTCAGAATTACATGCCAGCAAGTGGTTGCAAGAAAAAGCAAAACACTTTTTTCGGTCCGAAGACGCTGAACATCCTCGACCAATCAGGCTTTCCTCTAAAACAATGTTTAACGAATTATTTGAAGTATGTTAAAAGAATCTCTTGAACAATTCACAGCGCCGGTATACGGCAAGACCAAACGCAGTGCCGACACCTATCGAACTGTGGCAGCATATTGCACCAAGAACATCAACCGCCTGGTAGACGAATATCGTGCTGTGGAAAATGATCAACAACTGTTGCGTGAAATTCGCAATGACATCGATTATTATCTACGTCGATATCACGAATACTGCATCAAGCAACGTGATGGCATGCAAGCACACTATCACGAAATTGGTGCCGACGAGGACACAGATTTTGAACACTTGATTCCAGCTTCTCGTATTCGAGATTTGCTGTTGAATGGTACCATTACTGTGCAACAGGCTTTGAATGCCCCGACTGTAAAACTCAGCCGTGACAAACATGCAGAGCTCAAGGATGCAGGATGGTCCAGTGCCACTCCTGACATGTGGTTGCCATTCCGACGTTACAGTCAGGTATTTGAAGCCACATTTGAAACCCATGACGGAGTTTCAGTTGACCCAAACACCTGGACGCTGGAACGCCACTTTGATTATTTCGAACACTTGATTATCGACTGATGTTTTATTTTGCATATGGCATGAACACCAATCGGGGCAGCATGGCTCGCCGTTGTCCCGGTGCCATCAGCATGGGATCAGCTAGATTATTGGATCATGAATTTAGATTCGATCGGCATGCTGATGTGGTGTCATGCCCGGGACGATCAGTATCGGGTGTGCTGTGGATTATCGACGACGAACATCTTGAAGATTTAGATAATCTAGAGGGTTATCCATATTATTATGATCGCAAAATATTACCAGTTGAATATCACGATAATATCGTTATGTCGGAATGTTATCGAATGCAACCCGATAATATGTCCAGATATATTACAGATGAATATCCCAGCCAAGGATATTTAGATATGTTATTTGAGGGGTATTTAGAACACAATATACCCGATGATCAGATATTCTCAGCCCTGGATAGTGTGGCACAAAAACAACAGAATTTTGTTGCAAAAATCCCACAGAAATTTCCTGTTTTTTTGTAAAAATATGGTATAAAACGGTAGACCGGTATCTCAAGATCGGCTATAATATACACATGTTCAGCAAAAAGGAAGCCAAAATGAGTTACTACATTATCGCCAAAGCTACTGGTCTTATTGTTACTGATGGTCCTAATCGCACTCGTAGTTACAAGACTTTTGGTGCTGCTCGCGCCACTCGCACTCGTCTGTGCAACAAATCGGGTTGGTCAGTCAGCGAGTTGAGCATCGTGGATACCAAGCACTACCAACCGCGTACTGTGACTCGCAAGAACTTGATGAGCGGTGTGGAGTTCCAAGAAGATGTGAACACGCCTTACTTCTGCTCACCTTCGAGCGAAACTTACTGGAGCATGTGATGGGTTATACTGTAGTCGCTGATCGTTCGGAAACTGATCAAATGCGTACCAAGTATGGTCCACGCAAGGGCCTTGAAGGTCCGTTTAACTTCTCAGGTCGTGTGCTATATTACGATGTTCAGGAAGGTTCCTACTACGATCCTACCACTGACTTCTATGTGAGTCAGGCGGAGATGGACATTATCAACACGGCTTTCATGGAAAGGTTTAAGGCCATATGAATCAAGCACTGATCAATCTAGCCATTGTGCTGGCACCTGTTTGGATTTTTGGAATCGCAATCATGATTGAGGAGATATTTGGATGATTTGGGCCATCGCAATCATTGGCGGTATGTACGCCAGCAATGTGAGCTATGTGGGACAGTTTGAACAAGAAGCGGCTTGCAACAAAGCGGCTCAAGAACTTAAATCGCAGAATCTGGCCAGCATCAAGGTAGTCTGTGTACAGATGCCTAAAAAATAGGTTGACCGGAAACGCAAGATCGGCTATAATATACACATGTTCAGCAAAAAGGAGTTCGAAATGAAAGTATCAGCATTGACAGCGTATGTGGATCAAAAGAACCGTTGGAACAGTATCTTCAAGGGCAAGCAGTACGAGTTCCAAAGCCCAGCTGGTCGCCAGGAGATTGCCCGCATGCTGGATGCAGACCTAAGCCCAGAGAACCTGACCTGTGATGGTGAACTCAGCCGCACACAAATCAATGCTCGGTATCGGGCGTTGACCAAGGCTGCACAAGAGTTGGTGCAGTTGGACCCTAGCGTTAAGATCTACGAATTCTACACTGGAGAATAATATGTCGGAACTGGAAGCACTACAAGACAAAGCCAAGGCCATCTTAGAAAGCTGTGAACATTGGAAAAAGTGCCAAGATGGTTCCTACGAAATGTCTTTGCACTATGCAGGATATGATCAGGTACTCAAGCAAATACAGGAATTGAAGGCAAAATCAAATGTCTAAGTTCTTAACAGGGTTTGTATTGGGTATCGTAGTCAGCACCATTGGCTTTTCGGGATTGGCTCGACTGGCAGACCGTGGTGTTGATCAGTTAAAACAAACTTCACAAGAGGTAGCAAAATGAAAAAAGACAAAAGCAAAAGTAAATCCACCACAGTGGATTTTGAAACCCATGTAGATCGATTTGATCTGGAACAGCAAATCATGCAGTGTTGGAGCATGGTAGATGACGTCAAACTGTTCGCCGAGCAAGGCGCACCCAGCGATGAATTTGCTGCGCTAGCCACGGTGTACCATCGCAAGTTTGAAACGCTGTTTGACACGTTCGAACTCATGATTCGAACAGGACAATTTTCTAGCCACAATCACCCTCGATAAATATTTGATGCATATCGACTGTTTATCTAATCCAGACAATCAACAAGTGGATGTAATAGTGACCACGCTGCCATGGACGGATTCGTCTATTCCTCTCATGGCACCAGCAGTTCTCAAGCCCATTGTTGAACAAGCTGGAATGAGTTGTATAGCAGTAGATTTAAATGCTGAAATTTTCAACGCAACTTCAACACATCCTGGTAAAGACCATTTCATTAATTTTTTCTTCCACGGAGTAGGACATCCTGATATCAATGATTGGCTAAGAGACATGGTTGAATCTGTTTCCCAAGACATGTTGAGTTGGCAACCAAAAATCATCGCACTGAGCGTTTTCACTCATGCATCAAGGAAGATGTGTGAATGGACATGTTACTATATAAAAAAATTATCACCTGACACCAAGATCGTAATCGGTGGTGCTGGTTGCCTAGAGCAGTTTACAGGGCCTAGTACCTTTGCTGATGACATGATCAACCGCGGACTGGTTGATTACCATGTTCGTGGGGATGGAGAACATGCTTTTCGACAACTGCTGTTGGGCAATACTTCTTACCCGGGTATCAACAGTACCACCTGGAAAATACTCACAAACGAAGAACTTGATCAATTGCCATATCCTGACTATACCGACTACAACTTTAGCCAATACAGCAAAAAGATGATGAGTATCCACGGTAGTCGTGGTTGTGTTCGTACTTGCACCTTTTGTGATTACATAACCAATTGGGAAAAATTCCAATGGCGGACTGGCGAATCAATTTTCAAAGAGATGAAATTTCAATACGACAAATTTGGAATACGATCTTTTAAATTCCAAGACTCACTGACCAATGGTAATCTCAAAGAATTTAACAAATTGATTCGATTGTTAGCAGAATACAACCAACTCAATCCTCAGGAATCTTTCAACTGGGGAGGATTTTACATCTTCAGGAATCGCAGTGCCAACGACGAGGAGATGTGGGACATCATGGCCCAATCGGGTGCTGAATTCCTTACAGTTGGAATAGAAAATCTCAACGAGGATATAAGGTATGCCATTGGCAAGAAATTCAGTAACGAATCCATCACATTCCACCTTGAGCAAGCTCAGAGATGCGGGATCAAATTAGATCTATTATTCATAGTTGGCTATGTAAATGAGACCCAACAGCACATTGATAATGCTAAAGCATGGTTGGATCGTCATGTGCAATATCAAGACAATCTAATTATCTCCTGGGGTGGAACACTGGCTATTAATCCCAACACCTATCTTGACAAGAATTCAGATCAATTGGGTATAACCAGGACTGGTACTCTACCTCAATTTTGGATCAACACCGAAACAGGTAGCACCCCAGTGTTGCGAGCAAAATGGGCCAAGGAACTTGCAGAACACAGTTCACAACTGGGATACTGTGTAAGCGATTCGTTGGATACGCATTGGGTATTGGAACAAATGATAAAGACACATGAGTAATTTAAACCAAGGTCGATTTGAACTCAAATTGAAGTTTAGCCAGCTATCTTCAGGCAAGATGATCAGTGCTGACATGTTCCATGAAGATCGCTTATGCTCGGGTTATACTGTGGACATCACTCTTCCAACCAAAATAACATTGGTGATACATGGAAAAGACATGAAGCGTGACACCGAAATAGACGACAAGGGAAACATGGTCCAGGATCTCTATGTAAGGATCATGGAAGTTTATCTTGATGGATTTGATCTCGGAGTTGATTTTTTATATAAGAAAATCAACTTCATAACCAAAGACGGAGTGTTGACCACACCATATCTTGGTTTTAACGGTAGGGTGGAGTTCGACTTGGACCAAAACACAGTGTTTGACCAGGTTATGGCGTGGAAAAATGTTGCGTAAAGACAACATAAATTTTGGCAATGATACACAAAAACCGGTTGACTCAAACCGGAAGTTGTGTTATACTATGTATAGCTGTGCAGAACAGCATTTTAATTAACTCGAAAGGCAACTTAAATCATGAATGAAAAAACTTTTACCGTAGCAGGAACCGCAACCAATGCCGATGGCACCGTTAAGGTACGCTTTGCAAACGACTTAGTAGCACGTATAAAGATTCTCAACAAAAACAACTGCACCAACATCAACTTGGTTGAACTGCCTCAGGCAATGACCAAGCTGGAAGCTCTGCAACACTTGCAGACTCTGGGTATCACAGCAGGTGATGCTGGCTTTGCTGTGGCTAACAAGATCTCTGAAAAGAGCAAAGTGGCCAAGAAAGGCGAAATCAAAGTCAAGGCCACCAAGGCCGCGGCAGTGCCAAACGCTACTGAAACCAATCCCGAAGGTTGGAACAAGGTCACGGTATAACTAACCGCAACTTCTGCACGCCAAAGGCCCGCAAGGGCCTTTTGTTTTGGCTAAATATTTCATGAACACAAGCTCATGCTAATTCTGTGCAATACATAATACTATATCGCGGCGAAGGACCGGATGCCAAATTCAAGACCTGGATCAAAAACAATCCCGCAGGTCATGCTCGCATACAAGACAATCGCTTACAGTTACCTGACTATCGTGCTCTAGGCCTATTCCAACTTAGTTGGATGGGTGATTGGAACCTCACGGTGATATGGGATTCCTGGGAACGTCGCCATATTGTGATAGAATAATATTGACTTTTGTTGATCAAGAGTATATACTACTGACATGGACACAACATCCAGTCATTAACAAAGGAACAATATTATGACCAATCACGAACAAATCGTCTCTGCTTACAACACTTATATTTCTGAAAACGAGAAATTCACAGCCAAGGGTGTAAAAGCCGCAGCGGCTCGTGCCCGCAAGGCCTTGCAGGAAATGAGCAAGGGTATCAAAGAACGCCGCAAAGAAATCACTGCTGAAAAAGAAGCATTGGCTACCAAGGCATGATCATGAGCCAGGAGTTATCACCATTAACTCTAGCAGACTGCAAGACTTTGGATCCCATAGAACCCAGCATCCTGGAAAGAATGCGTGGGCTCAGTCAAGCAGTTAAAAATGCCAACGATGCCATGTCTGACCCAGGGTATTCTATTGGACCCGAAAGCCTGTGGACTGCTAATGCTAGCCATCCATATGGTGCCATTGGATCACTTAGTGCCAGTGCCAGTGCCACTGGAACACAACTAGGAATTCAGCCAGGTATTACCTATACTACCAATACAACTACTGGAATAACCGGACCAATCGGCCCAACATATACCCTTGGGTCTGGCGGCCCAGCATACAACATTGGTCCCAGCACACTTAATCATGGTAATGTGACTATAGCAAACACACAGTTTGAACAAAGTGGCAAGATGGCCCTGAAGGGCGAAAAAGCCGACATTGAGATCAATGGCAAGAGCATGAGCGCCTGGATGGAAAAGGTAGAACAACGACTGAACATTCTAACACCTAATCCTGACATGGAAAAAGACTGGGATGACCTGCGCCGACTAGGCGAACGATATAGAAAACTGGAAAAGAAATGCCAAGAGAAAAGCAAAATGTGGGAAGCACTCAAGAAGATGCGTCCACCAAAACTATAACCCCTAAGCAACGTATCAACACAATTGTCAAATGGATTCGTGCTTATGCCCGCAGTGCCAAAATTGACACATTAGTGGTGGGAGTGTCAGGTGGAATTGATTCTGCTGTGGTCAGTACCTTGTGTGCCATGACAGGCATGAATGTACATGCTGTGAGCATGCCTATTCGTCAAAGCAAATCCACCCATAGTCTCAGCATGGCGCATGGTACTTGGCTTGTGGAGAAATTCCCCAATACGGTATTGCACAAAACCATTGACCTCACACAGTGTTTCAAACAGTTTGAAAAGGCCACAGAGGATGGTGTGTACAATGAACTGGCCTATGCCAACAGCCGAGCCAGACTGCGCATGATGACCTTGTATCAGATTGCACAAAGCATGCAGGGTATCGTGGTGGGCACAGGCAATCGAGTAGAAGATTTTGGAGTGGGATTCTTTACTAAATATGGTGACGGTGGCGTAGACATTAGCCCCATTGGCGACTGCATGAAAACTGAAGTGTGGGCTATGGGACAAGAGTTAGGATTGTTGCAAGCAATCATTGATGCACCACCAACTGACGGATTGTGGGAGGATGGTCGAACTGATGAAGATCAGTTGGGCATGACATACCCTGAATTGGAACTGGCCATGCGTCAGGATACCTATTCAGAACTTGGCAGATACGCCACTCCGCAGCAAAAGAAAAATCTTCGCCGATACCGTGAGATTCGCGCAACAAACTTGCACAAGATGTTGCCGATTCCGGTCTGCAAGCTCAGCTGATTGTGTTATAATACACATTGAGAAACACGAAACTACCTGGTTTCGTGCGGATCTTTCGGGTGATTTTGCCCATTTCATTAAGTAACATACCATGAAAGCAAATCAACTATCAAATCAGGCACAACGATATACATCACTCATGCTCAAGGCTTTAGGCCTGTTTATGGTGATCTATGCTGTGTACTCAGTAACCACATCACGTTTGGATATCCTGCGTGAACAATCTGGAGAACTATCTCCAAGCTATATCAGTGCTGCTCAACGCACCCGAGAACTGGATTGCCTAACACGCAACATCTATTGGGAAGCTGCGAGTGAACCATTTGAAGGCAAAGTAGGTGTGGCGCAAGTTACTCTGAACCGCATGGAGTCGGGACGCTTTGCACCATCTGTGTGCGGAGTTGTATATCAGAAAAATGTATTCTATCAAAAGATAGTATGTCAGTTCAGTTGGTTTTGCGAGTCAGGCCACACTACCAAAACCATCTACAAGCCACTGTGGAACGAAAGTGAAGAAGTGGCCAAGAAAGTGCTGTTGGAAGGGTTCCGCTTGCCTGGGCTCAAAGATGCACTGTACTATCACGCTGACTACGTAAATCCCGGGTGGAATAAACCCAAGCTAGAGAAAATCGGACATCACATCTTTTACGGAGAAAAACCATGAACTTTGACCCTATCACCTGGGCGGAATCTGTTGCCAAATGGATGCAAGAACACTTGCCTCGACTAAGCGCAGAAACTCTAGGTTGGCTTGCAGCCATTGTGTTCCATGCTGCTACCATACCCACCATGCTGGCCTTGATGACTGGACTCAGTGATCGCACACCCAGTTTGGACATTGTGCTGTTCATGTGGGCTGGCCTGGTGTTGCTGTTCATGCGAGCTGTGGTACTCAAAGACATGCTGAATATCGTCACAGTTGGTACAGGATTCATTGTGCAAGCTGTGTTGATGGCGTTGATCTTGTTCAAATAACCGTTGACCGGTAATAAGGGCCGTGCTATAATAAGCACATGATCACCTGGAGAATACAATGACCATGCACATGTGCGGCCCTGCCTTGAGTCTCAACGGCAAGAAAAAAGGCAAGGTAAAATTCCGTAATGCAGCCGAAGCACAACGAGCCCGCGAGCTGGATTCCAGCTGGAAAGAACTGCTGAAACGTCAAGGTGTAGAAGCAGAAGAAAAGAAGCGTCGACGTGCTATGGCAGCAGAGCCCTTGGTGTACAAGCTAGAAACACCAGTAGGGCGCACTAATACTCATCATATCCCAAGTCTCAATACCGTGGGTGGTGTAGCGATATTAGCACCTGCTAAAGTTTATACAGGTACCAAAGTCAAAGGCATTGCTACCATGCACAAGAGCAATGCTGTGCCTGTGTTCAGCGACGAAGAAGCAATTGATATTTCCAAGATGCGGCGATGAGTAACAGTGTATTAACTCGACAACAGATAACCACCATAGCAGAACGATGGATAAATGAAATCAATGTGAAACGTATCGAAACTGGCTATGCTGAAACCCAGCCTGACTGGCCATATTGGGTTCAACCCATGAACTACAGTGCTTTTGAGTGGGCAGACATGGACACATGGGTTCGTGCTACATTTGGTGATACCAACTGGAGCCACAAAGGTCGTTGGGTTGGCAGCAGTAGAAAGTATTGGTTCCGCGATGCAGCAGATCGTACTTGGTTTATATTGAAGTGGTCATGAAAACAAACGAACAAAGCACAGTATACGGGAGACCTTATTATACTATACTTGTTCCCAATGGTGGAAAAGAATGGGGCACACAAGTGCGGTGGTGTGATGAACAGTTTGGTCAAACCACCAGCAGCATTACGCATTTGGATGGTCCTAAAAAGAGAATGAGTCTGCCCGATGAACGTTGGTACAGTAACGGACAACATTTATGGTTCCGTGATGAAGCAGATTTAATGTGGTTCCTATTGAGGTGGTCATGCTGATTGTTGATTACGGGCATGTGCGTGTGGAGATGCCGCATAGTGCCCAGGGTGATTTTGCCCGGTTGTATCAGCAGACCAAATGGTGCGAAGCAACCTTCAAGTGGGAGCATCACCGTCTTGCAGGCAGCACGTTCTATTTTAAAAGAAAAAAAGACCTAATGTGGTTCCTGTTGAGGTGGTCATGAGCCGGAGAGAAATCAACGGGTTGTTCTTCTTTAATCATGGTCAGTTTGTGCCGTGCGGACTTAATCTCAAAGATAAACTGTGGTGGAGATTCATGCCTGGAGTTGTGATCAATGTAGCATGGCCTAAAGGGCAAATTCGAGTAGGGCCCAGTCATAGGCTTGGATGGAATGGCATAGGTAACTATTTTGAATATGTTGAAAGTGCAGATCCTAACGACTTTTATCGTCCTTGGTTGGAAGAGCATGTGGGCAAGCAAGGGTGGGATTGGAACTGGGGCATGGCCAATACGGATGCTACCAAGAATCGATTGACCATAAAGATTAGACGCAAGCATGAGAAGTATGCTATAATAGCAGCATTGAAATGGTCATGATGGATATTGAACACAAATATCTTGATATACTGGCCAAGGATCTGGCTGATAGTATTGATACCGAAGTGTTGTACACAGCCCAGGGGTGGATTATTGTTAAAATATCGCATCCATGGTACATCCCTCACCTGCTTAATAATGTAGTAAAAGACTGGTTAGACACCTACTGCGGAGAACATCACTGTTGGGACGGGCAGATTGCTTTCAAGGAAGCTCGAGATGCTACATTATTTTTGTTAAAGTGGTCGTAGAAATTTTTAAAAGGAGAACGTATGGATACCATGGATTGGGAAAAGAATGAAGTGTTTCGCTTGCTGAAAGGCCAGCCAGGCACACATTATCAAGAAGCGGATGACTCGGGCAAGTTGCTCATGCGCAATTGGGTAAAAGGGCTGCTCACAAATTCTGAAGTCACAGTACAGTTTGTCAAAGCCGACGGCACTGTGCGTGAAATGCTATGCACACTGGATAGCAATCGGATTCCTGCAAAACCCACACCTGCTGTGGTAGTCAGAACCAGCACCGCAAATGTGGATGGCTTGACTGAAAGCCGGAAGCCACGCAAAGAGCCAGATCCGCACAGCATCCGGGTGTATGATTTGGAAAAAGCAGAGTGGCGCAGTTTCCGTTTTGATCGGCTTCAGAAGATCACAGCTGAAATTAGTTTCAGCTAAGTATTGGTCAATGGCTAAAGAAGAAACCCTAGAATTAGAAGGCAAGGTACTAGAAGTGCTGCCAAATACCATGTTCCGTATACAGTTAGATGGTGTAGACAAACCAGTTATCGGCTATATCTCTGGACGTATGCGCAAGCATGATATCAAGAGATATAGCCGATAACTGGTTTGTCTACACCATCTAACTGTATACGGAACATGGTATAGACAAAC
>Ga0114978_10001481_pt1 | contig 19751 bp, 12 predicted proteins | sample S_140212_EF_Meta_FD_87027 | JGI IMG/M metagenome (GOLD analysis project Ga0114978, IMG submission 87027) | Freshwater microbial communities from Lake Simoncouche, Canada to study carbon cycling - S_140212_EF_MetaG | ecosystem: Environmental > Aquatic > Freshwater > Lake | place: Lake...
ACTTTTTCGGGATGAATCGCATCGGCCCGATTCAAGGTGACACAGAAAGGTTCGGGAGAATCGAGTCGTTGTAAAATATTCATCTGGTAGGTGACTGAGGGGACATCCAGCGGATTTTCGGTCAGGTGGTAATTCCAGCTGGCCCAAGCTCGACGCCGCACGGGGAGCATCGTCGCGTCGGTGTGGAGCGTTGCGACATTGCGGGAACAGTGAAACGAACCGAGGATCTCTCGTTCGAGGGGGGTTGGATCGGCGAGCAATCGCAGGGCCTGATCGCCGTGGGTCGCGAAAATCACCTGATCAAATTGATCGCTTCCCTGCGACGAAATGACCTCGACCCCACGGTCCCCTCGACGGACCGACTGAACCGGACAATTCAGCAGGATCCGATCGCGAAACTCTGCCGTCAAGCGATCAATATATTTCCAGGATCCGCCGACAATCGTTCTCCAGATCGGCCGGTCGGTCAGCGTTACCAAGCCATGATTGACCAGAAATTGCACGAAGTATCGGGCGGGGAAATCGAGCATTTTCGCGGGCGATGTTGACCAGATCGCAGCTCCCATCGGAATCAGATATTGTTCCCGAAACGAGGTCGAGTACGCTCCTTGATTGAGATAGTCACCCAGTGACATGTCGGAACCCGATTCTTCAATCCAGCGGGGTGATTCGCGATTGAATCGCAAGATTTCGCTGAGCATCCACCAAAACTTTGGACGGAACAGATTCCGTCGTTGAGCAAAGACCGTATTGAGCGACGTGCCGCAGTACTCGAGTCCCGTCCGTTCACACTTGACGCTGAAACTCATCTCGGTCTCTTGTGACAGGACCCCCAATTGCTGCAGCAGTTGGCAAAAATTCGGATAGGTTCGCTGGTTGAAGACGATAAACCCGGTGTCGATCGCATACGAACGACCCCACTTCTCGATGGGAACGGTATGTGTGTGTCCCCCGATATAGTGATTCGCTTCAAAAATGGTCAACGAGTGCTCGCGATGCAAACGCCACGCTGCCACCATCCCGGAAATCCCCGTGCCGATGACTGCAATCTTCATGGTTCATCCTGGGTGTACTGGCAGGGATGCGGGGAATCGAGAGGGGTGTCATTGAATGATTTTGTCATGTCCCCTCCCGGCGGGAAAAGAGGTAATGGGCGACACCCCATTCTTCCCCGTGGCGGTATCCAAACAGTTCTGCACAGGCCAGGTAGAACATTCGCCAACGACGAAACATGGTCGGTGCCAGCGTGTTCCCATACGTCGATACGAAGATCGCCATGATCTGCTCACGTGCTGCATCATGGCGAACGAGCCACGCTTCAAGGGTTTTTTGATAATGAACCCCGTTGATCAGCCAACGGTTCTCGAACAGCAGATCCCGTTGGAATTGCAGAAATAAGTCGGCGGAAGGCATGAGGCCTCCGGTGAAGAAATGACGCGCCATCCAGTCGTTCTGGCCGTCGGTTTCGAACGGATAAGCACAACGCCCATGGTAAAAGACATGGGTAAACAGTTTTCCGTGCGGCTTCAACCAGCGGGCGATCCGAGCGAATAACTCGTCGTAGTTCCGCATGTGCTCAAACATTTCGATCGAGACGACGCGATCGAAGGAACGGGAGGTTTGGAAGTCCACCATGTCACAGGTGTGTACGGTCAAATTGGTCAGACCCCGCGCTGCGGCTTGAGTCATGATGAACTGACGCTGTGATGCCGAGTTCGAGACCGCTTCAATGCGACTCTGGGGATACCGCTCCGCCATGAAGAGCGATAAAGACCCCCAACCACATCCCAGCTCGAGCAGATCCATTCCGTCGGTCAGTTCCGCCCGTTGGCAGGTCTGTTCGAGCATCGCCTGTTCGGCAGCCCCCAGATCGGTTACCCCGTCTGGCCAGAGGCATGAGCTATATTTGCGGTGGGGGCCGAGAACGAGGTCAAAGTACGCAGCGGGAACCTCGTAGTGCTGATCGTTGGCCGATGCCGTATGGATTGCGATGGGGCTCTGCCGAATCTCGGCAACAAATTTGCGGTCGAGGTGACTAAGCCCTTCACAACCGAGTCGGAGTTCTTCGCGAATGCGTGCCGCCAGTAATTGACGAATGCCGAAACGAATCAGCAGGTCAGGTAACCACCCTCGTTCGGCAAGATCCGTACCTGAAAGCATGCTGTTACCTAATTGTGCGAATTTCTAATTGTGCGAATTTCGATCCACAGGAGTTTTTCGGGGGAACCAAGGGATAAACATGCTCGTTGTCCGCTGATAATCACGATAATCATCCCCCCGACTGCGGACTGCCTGAGCCTCGGTTGCGGGGATCCCTGTCACTTTGAGCAGGAAGAACAGCATGAGGCCGGGAGCCAGCAGTGAGATCCACCCCAGTGGGGCGGTCCAGGCGATCAAGACATAGACCCACCAATAGAGCCATTCAAAAAAGTAGTTCGGATGCCGCGAGTATTTCCAGAGGCCGAGACGGCAGGTTTTTCCACGGTTTAGGGGGTTGCTACGATACTGTGCCAGCTGTGCATCTGCCAGTGATTCCCCGATAAAAGCGATGACCCACAGTGACAGTCCGCAAAAATCCCACCCGTCAAGTGGCCCAGATCGATGCTGTGCCAACCAGAAGGGGAGAGAAAACAGCCAAGCGAGCAATGCCTGAACCTGGAAGAAGCCGAAAAAGAAGAGGGGTGCCCGTGACCCGAATCCCGATCTGAGCTTCTGATAGCGCCCATCTTCGGGCTTTCCCAGTACCCGGTCTCGCAACAGATAAATTGCCAGCCGGAATGACCAGATCGCGGCAATCAATCCTACCAGCCACGGTCGGGCTGAAGCGGAGGAATCATCCGTCGCCGCATAAAAAATGGCCAGCAACCCCAGACTCGATGCCCAGCCGACATCAACGATTCCGGCGTCCCGTGTGCGGAGCTGAACGGACCATAATCCGAACATCAGGCAGATGGCGAAGAGCAAAGAGCAGACCAGTTGTGTACCGGGGCTAAGACTCATATCGAAGCCGGTGCCTGAGTTTTTGGCTGCAAATGAGCATATTCGAGGGCAACTTCATGCAGTTTACGCAACGCGTGCCCCTCGACCTGACGAACTCGCTCTTTACAGATCCCCAACTCACCCGAGAGTTCGACCAGTGTGAGTGGCTCAGAACGTCCATTCAGTCCGAAACGGCCTTCGATGATGTGTAATTCTCGTTCGGTCAGATGTTTGGATAACGTCGCCATGATTTGCGAGATCATCAGGTTTTGAGCCGGTGCATCGTGATCCAGTTCGGTTTGGTCTGGCGACGAGGCCATGACTTCAGGATCCGTTACGGCAAAACGTTGTCGGTCCTTCTGACGTCGCTCGATCTTGCGAAAGAAGCTCCGCCGAATCGCGTGCGTCGCGTAAGTGCTGAAACGGAATCCACGCTGATAATCAAACTTGTCGGCAGCTTCCATTAAAGCCAACGAGCCGTCACTGACCAGATCCTCAAAGCCATAATGTGTTGAGCGATACTTACCCGCATTCGAAATCACCAGTCGCAGATTGGAGCGGACGATATGATCCCGCACTCGCTTGGCCTCGGCCAGGAATTGCTCAATGCGATCGAGTTTTTTTCGTGAGGGACGAGCCAAATTCAGAGTCAGGCAGAGTTGAGATGCAGAAAACTTGAAGAAATTCATCCGGCGAAATTCATGTTGCTCTTCCGCGAATGTGAGCAAGGGTTCATTCAGCGCCGGAGCCAGACAAGCGAGATGGGAATCGTCCCCCGAGAGACGTGGTGATTTGGGGCGTCGGACCGAATTTGTTTCCAACGGCAGGGGAAACGAGTTCGATGCGAACATCGCTTCAAATTCGTCGCTGGCAATAAAAGAGATGTCGAGGTCGAGAATCTGCCTGGTTCGTTCGCGGTCTTCCAAACGCTGCGATGCTGTGGTCAACGGCTTTTCTTGTTTTGCAATCATCGCGATTTCCGGGAAAACGTTCAAAACGTTCAATTGGTCTTTTTCGGATCGTATCGAGAAAAATCCTGAACGGCAAGCGAATTTCCAAATGGTTTCCGTGAGGACGGTGAAAATGGTACGGGAATTCACTGATATTTCACAAAAATGCCGAGAAAGTTAACCAAAACTTTTTGTTGATTCGTCTTTCCGAACAACAGGATAAAAATTGGTTGAGCCGAGTTTTAATCGTTCAAATCGTTCAGGAGAGTCCGTAAACAAGCCCCCGCGGGGCGAGTTTTGACCTCACAGAGGTGGGGCCTCACAGAGGTTGGGCCTCACTTTAGAAGCGAAGTTCGACATCGGCGATTTCGAAGGGTGACATGTCGACCACGACTGCATCGCTGGTCATTTGCAGTTCGGCGAGGGTTTCACCGCGAAAATCTCGTTTCCGAGCGAACGTTGGCTGACGGAAGCAGCGAAGTTTCACTGGTTTGGCCCGTCCTTCGGTTTCGGTCAGCCTGACAGCAAAACCCGGAGCGTCGGGAACCATTACCCGTTCGCAATGCTCGAGCGGCGACAGGATTGTGCTGCTCGGCTGCAGAGCCAGCACGCGGGTCAATTGTACATGGCGGGCATCCACATGGAAAAACCACCCTGTCATTCCCGCTCGTGGTGGCCCGGTTTTCGTGGGTACGACCACGACGGGTGTCGTGGCATTCCAGGCCGCTTCCAGCGGATAGGGTGCGTCGACCACAATGCTGAAGCGAAATTTTCGTTCGGTTTCCCCCGCAACGAGGAGCAGCGAATCGACCATTCGGTCCCCTGTCTTCCGATGGAAGGGCAACCCGTGCGGAACGATCGTTAATCGTTCGGACTCGGAGGCAATTTCAATGTAATCCGACGTCTCGAAGCGTTCGCCGATGAAGTCTTGCGCGGTGTGGCAGATGCTGCGTGTGACTGCGGCCGTTCCGTCATTCCAGGCAAATCGGGAGGCAAAGTAGTTATTCCACGGATCCCCTTCGATCGGCTTGATGTCGCTCAGTTCAATCTCAATCTCCAGCGTCGGACAAGCCCGCCAGACACGAATGGTCTGACGAAATGTGGCCAGTTTTTCCTGGCGGACCTGATCCCGAATCTCACCAAACGTGACGATCTCGCCACAGGCGGTGCCGCTACAGAGAATTTCGTGGCCCAGGCAAATCATCTCGGCGTATTGCGATTTGATTGCAGGGCCAGGGACTGGACCTGCAGGAAGGGTTCGTTCGCGAGGAAAACGGTAAGAGAGTTGCTGGCTGAGGCGTTTTGCCCGTTGCTCGTGAAACCGAATGTGGGCAATCCCCCCCGTTCGTTCGTTGAGGGCGACTTCGAAAAGGTCGTTTCGCAGCAGCCATTTCTCGGCTAGTGGTTGCTTGGGGGGTTGCGGCAATCCCCCCGTTAGATTCGTGGGAATCCAGGCGTAACCACTGCCGGGAAGGTCGACGACACAGGCGGTTCGGGCGGGGTTGGCGGCATCGAATTCGACCGCTTTCACTCCGCCGGAGATGGTCGGTGGCGTGGCAATGCCGGGGAGCGGAACAACGACCCGCCGGGCAAACGAGAGCGGATTGAGGACTAAAAAGCCGGAACCGGGACCCGCGCCATGCATGATCACCGCGGCAAGTCGCGCGGAAGATTGCTGTTCTTGTTGCGATAATTCCGCCTGCAGAGACGGATCGGGGTCTGGACTGGGGGTCTCCAGACGTTGTTCAACGGCGCCAAAGGGACTCGATACAACCGGTTTTGAGACAAGTACATCAGCGGTGGCGTGATACCAGTTCGCCGCATCAAATCTGCGGCGCTGTAGGGCATGATCGGCATAGCGGCTGATGGGTCGATTTTCACGCCGGGCGACATGCTGGATGAGGTACGGCGAAAAGTACTCGTTGGACTTGTAAACGCTCAGTTGACCGGGAATCTCGGTCTGCTCAAAAAAGCGGTCCAGGGTGACGAACCGACCGAGGCAGGGGGCGTATTTCTGCGTGCGACGCAGGTCTTCAAACCAGGGGGCTTCAATTTCCGGCCAACGGGCCAGAATCAAGCCAGCGACCTGATCATGATCCATCGATTCGGCCATTCGAACCGGAAAACGGAGGTAGCTGGCTGCTCCTTCGGCAGCCAAGGGAATTCGGCTAAGGGCATCAATCAGCGTGCCGTCGACACCGCGCCAGCGAAGTTTTGTGTATTCGGCATCTGGGTAAATTCCGTCATCCAGCACCACATGTAATGCCGCTTGAAAGCCAAATTTGACCAGGATTTGAGGCAGCAGCGCGGTCAATCCGAATCGACGTCGACCCCAGACCGTCGGTGTCTTGTCGAGCAACTGCTGCCAGGTGGAGCGCCCCTGCCGGAAGTGATACAGCAGGCTTTCGAGTGGCAGCAGCGGCAGCGAGGCTTCACGGTCTTCGCCCCCGACGATACTGATTCGCCCACTTTTCCAGGCCTCGGAAAGTGCCGGTTTCAGTTCGGGGGTTTTATCGCACATTTGCTGCATGTCGTCAGTGGAAACCAGCAGACTCCAGGGGACGCTCTGTTTCGAATCGGGAATCAGTTTTTCGTAGTCCATCTCGGGAACCGCTAGGCAGAGATCGAGCAGATAGCATTCGACCGGATAAAAACGTTCGCGGGCTTCGAGCAGCATTTCAAAGCAGGCACGAAGATGGGTTTCTGCGGTCTCTCGATCCTCGGCCAAGGCCGCTTTGGCACCCGCTTGAGCGCGCTGGAAGAAGCGTGAGTCATCGAGATTTCCGAACTGCCTCATTCGCCGTGTCAATAATTCAATTAAAAGCCAGCAGGTTCCCAGCGAGAAAAAGTCGGCGACTAAATCGGGGTCCAGGGTCTCTTCGGCCGAGATTTCGCCCTGTTCCGACGAGGATGATTCTGGCAAGAGGGGCTTGGCCACAAGATGAGGGGCGTTTCCGTCGCTGTTCGATGAAGTCACGACCGCTCCTGAAACGCCTCCATCTCTGCCAGGGTTCGGAGATGATGAGGAACGCCCGGCATCACTCGTTTCATCAGGGTTTGCGGAATAGGCTGCAGGATCCCCCAGCTCGGTGGACTCGTTTAAATCCACCTCGAGCGCTTTCAGTGCGGCGGCGAGCATCTCGTGGCGGTCTGACAACCCCGAGACAACGGTGGCACCTGCCAGTCGGGCATCATCGGCCCACGAGTGCGCCATCCATCCCTCGGAGACAGTCGGAATGATGACCAGTTGTCCGCGGCGGGGAAGCGGCGGATCATCTGCCCGACGCCACCGGGGAATTTCGCCCGCCCAGGCCAGCAGGGCAGGGTGGTAGGCGACGGCAAACGCATTCAGCAGGCTGGCTGCCGGCAAATCAGTTTGTTCCGTTGGAAAATCTTCCAAACTGTGACAAGGGATCAGGATATGAATATCAGGAGAGAGCATCGACAATCTCTTCGTTCCATTTTTGCAAAAACCCAATGAGCGACACCGCCCGCCCAGATGATATCGGTCTCGGTCAGCAACAGGTAGGTACGTGACGATTCGGTTCGAGGGACGGAAGATACAAGAGAGTAGGCGACACATGAGGCAGTGTGAGGGGTGATGGGTTAATCGGGGGTGGAATCGATGCGTTGGGGGGATTCGCAGTCAATACGGGGCGGCTTGATCCGTTCAATCCTCACGATGTCGTGGGGAATTCGGTGGTTTTCAGAGAGCGATGAGCGAATGAGTGTGGAATTTGTATTCTGATCGCCGATTCCCCGAAAATCTCTGCTGGAAAATCTCTGCTGGAAAATCTCTGCTGGGGGGGGGAATCGCCGAATCTTTTTGGTTTCCCTTTTTTCGGGAACTTTTCCGCCGTATTTCCCGTCAAAAATACGGCAGGAATGACAAAGTTGGATCTGCAGCAACAGACTCGGAAGCCGTCACATTAAGAAATCTGATGGTCCGACAATGACACATCGCCGATTGATCCCGTTCTTCTGGTTGACTTTGCTGCAAATCGTCAGTATTCCTTGAGGCTGTTTTTTGCTTTAGACCGTTTGCGAGCTTCGTTTGCCAACTCGGCAGTTTGACCTGCATGCAGGTTTTCCGTTGATTTTGTGATTATTCGCCTCGGAACTTTGACGGAATCGGCAATCTCCGACCCGTTGGTGGTTGCCGGATTGTTTGTATGTTGATTGGATTGAGTTGCTTGCGGTTTGAATCAGTGAGATCGACGGTTGGTCAACCCCCTGTGAGAAAGACAAAATCATGGCAGAAACCCGGTCAGCATGGGGGATTGAGATTGGTCAGGCGGGACTGAAGGCGATCAAGCTGCGCTATGCTGATAACGCTCAGCAAGTTGTTGCGGTCGCCTACGATTATGTTCCGCATGCCAAACTGCTGAATCAGCCCGATGCCGTTCCCGATGATTTGATCCGTCAGGCACTGGATACGTTTCTTTCGCGAAACCCGATCGGGTCGGATCTGGTGGCAATCAGCCTTCCCGGTCAGAACGCATTGGCCAAGTTCATCCAGTTGCCTCCCGTCGAGCAAAGTAAAGTTGCTGAAATCGTCAAATACGAAGCGCGGCAGCAGATTCCCTTTCCGCTGGAGGAAGTGATCTGGGACTTTCAGGCGCTGGGAGGGGGGATTGAAGAAAGTGGTTATCTGCTGGATGGGGAAGTTGGCTTGTTCGCGATGAAGCGTGAGCAGGTCGAGCATCACCTGCAACCGTTTCTGGAACGGAAGGTCGAAGTCGAACTCATCCAGATCGCTCCGCTGTCACTGTATAATTTTCTGTGCTACGACCGACTCGGATACCGCAAGAACGAGCCGCGTGAGCCGAGTGACGACTATTCGGTTGTGGTCGATATGGGTTCGGATGCCACGACTTTGATGGTGACCAATGGAAAGAAAATCTGGATTCGCAATATGCCGGTGGGTGGGAATCACTTCACTCGAGCGCTTACCAAAGAAATGAAGTTAACGTTTGCAAAGGCCGAGCATCTCAAGTGTAACGCGACCAAAGCCCCCGATCCTCGCGCGGTGTTCCAGGCACTTCGTCCCGTGTTTAACGATTATGTCTCGGAAATTCAGCGATCGATTGGATTTTTCTCGAGCGTCAATCGGAATGCCAAGATTACACGACTGATCGGGGTCGGGAACGGGTTCCGGCTGGCTGGCTTGCAGAAATACCTGCAACAGAATCTGCAGTACGAGGTCGAACGGGTCGACACATTCCAGGCGTTGGTCGGGGACAATGTCCTGAATGCACCGCTGTTCCAAGAGAATCTGCTGACCTTCTGTGTTCCGTACGGGTTGGCTCTGCAGTGTTTGAAGTTGACGGATATCCACACGACGCTCCTTCCTCCGGAAATTGCGGTGGCGCGAAAAATTCGTCGTAAAAAACCGTGGGCGGTCGCGACTGCCGCCACCGTGTTGCTGGGTCTGGCAACCTCGGCAGCAGGTTTCGGCAATGTTTTTTCGTCGGTCAGTACGGCCCGGTTTGGTGAGGCGGAAACGGCCGCGGAAGAAGTGAGTAAGCTCGCCTCCAAGTTGAAGTCGGAATACGAGGGAGAAGTTGGCAAGAACAAGACGTTACAAGCGAATGGCGAGGTTCTGGTGACCGCGTTGAACTCACGCGATTACTGGCTGGAAGTTTATAAGGCGATTGATGAATGTCTGCCGCGAGACACAGACAATCGGCGCGACGAGAGCGAACTGGCGAAGATGGATCGGATTTCGATCCGGTCCATTACGACAAAAAAATATGACGATCTGGGGTCCTGGTTCAATGAGCCGGTGATGACGCTGGCTGACGGTCCGGCGAAACTTTATTCACGAGAAGACAAAGATCTGGAGGCGGGGGCCAAGTCGGCATTATTGATCGCCAAGCCCGAGTATGAAATCAACGACCGATCGGTCGCACCTTCGGGGGCGGGATATGTGTTTACGTTGAATGGTGTGCATTATCACCATGAAGATAAGAATCCGAAGGGGAAAGGGGCCACGTATGTGGCCGAAAAGTTCCTGAAGAATTTGCAGAGCTGGGCAGTGAAGCGGGAAAGTTCCACCGGGGGGCCTCCTGTGGAAACTCCGGTCCGACTGATTGGGATTACCCATGCCACGCTGCCGGAAGTGACAGCTCCGACGCCGATCTTGTTTACTCCGGGCCGCAAGTCGGGACCGAGTGGAGGATCGAGTCGGGGAAATCCGTTTGGAATGGGTCCAGGTCGGACGTTGGGTGGTGGTAGGGGATCCGGTGACGATGAAGGCTTCCCTGGAGTTGCTGCTGGTGGGATCAGGCCCGCACAGGGGGGCGAGGCGGGGGCCGATAAGACAGTCCAGCTGCAGCGAACTGTATTTAAAGTGGTCTTTGCCTGGAAACCGACCCCGCTTACCGATCGCAAGCCGTGGCCAGTCGAATTGCCAAAACCAGGTGAAGGGGCTCCTGCAGAATCTGGTAACCCGAATCCGTGACCGTTTGGTTTTTTCCGAACGACAACGGTCGTTCACTCTTCAGTAGATGAATTCGTCAGACCGATTTTTACAGGCGGAGGTGATCTCATGGAACGTCTCGAACCGATTTTGAAGCAAAAATTCTGGATCCTGCTGGGTGTCGGAATTCTGATGACCTTTACCGGTTGGTGGATGGCCACTGCGAAAATGTTGCAGGCCATTACCGAGCGGAAAACCAAAATTGAAGCGGCGGAAAATAGTGTCCCGAAAGGGGAGGTTCCGAACGAATCCTGGTCCAAACGACTGGCCGGTGTGAACGCTCTTCAGGATAGCGGAGTTAAAACAACCCAGTTAAGTCTCTGGAAACGCCAGCAGGCGAAAATGACCGTCCCCCAGGGGCTGGATCAGCAGGTCCCTTATCTCGGCAAATTTACCAGCGAGGACCGTGAAGTCTTTCGAGATTTGTACCCTGACGAAGTTCGTAAAGTCTGGAAAATGCTGAATCCCATGGACTTCGACGGCAGTGGCGTCGTGCAATTTCCTGTCGAGAGTATGTTCAAATTGATGAAACAGAAGCCTTGGATTGTTTCGGCACCGAAGTCGGAAGTGATCTGGGACATCATGGAGGATTTGTGGCTGCTCGAAGGATTGTTCCAATCGATTGCCGAGGTGAATGGTGGCCCGGATGCGACCCGCATGGAAGCCTGTGTACACCAGATCGACAAACTCGAACTCCGCGGCGGCGGGGCAAAGCCGCCCAGTGGCGGGGGCGGGGCTGCGGCTGCCGGAGGTGACGGAGAAGGTGCTGGCTTCGGTGGTGCGGGAATGATGATGAGTGGTCGGGGTGGTGCCGGGGGAGCCGGGGGAGCAGGGGGTGGGATCACTGCCGTTTCTACGGATTTTGATGTCCGTGAAGAGTTTGGCGATGATGGAAGTGGCGCTCCAGCAGGAGCTGGTGGAGGCAGCGGAGGTTCCGCCGCGTTCAAAGGCTCATTGATGATGGGGGCCATGGGTGGTGGTATGGGTGGCGATAGTGACGGGGGGGGGGCACCCGCTGCGGGAGCGGAAGCTGCCATCAAGCGGTTTGTGACAGACGATCCTAGCCGCCCTTATCGAACCCGAGGTTTCTATCTCTCGGTCAAAATGGACCATCGTCGGATCCCCCAGTTGATTGCCGAATTAACCGCAAACGATAAAACGGTTTGGCCGGTCGAAATTGTGCGGGTTCACATGAGTCGCCTGCATGAAGATGATATGAGCAGTGGTGCCGGTGGCGGTGGTGGCATGGCGGGGGGACGATCCAGCATGGGCTTTGCGGGGGCACGAGTCGACGACAGCGGCCCGTCGCTCGGTGCAGCCAGTATGATGGGTGGCAAAGCGGCCATGGCCGCAGCATCAGGTCTGGGGGGAGCCGGAGCAGGCGCCGGAGCGGGTGGTGACGACTTTTCCGGTTTCACTGGCGGAAATACACTCGGCGGGGGGGGAGCCAGCGGGAACAAATCGCAGCAGGCGGTGCTTGCAGAAGCGTTGCTGGAAAACACACTTCGCGACCCGTATATGGCCCAGGTCACTCTGTGCGGTATCTTTACGATGTATCGCAAGGCAGACGAGCCAGCTGCGGAAGTCAAGCCGGCCGAGTCTGAAGGGACTGTTCCTGCGAATCTGGAAGCGGAAGCGGGAACAGTGAACGACGCGAACAACGATGCGACGACTCGTGACTCATCTGCCGAAGAATCCGCCGTGACCGAAGAAGGTTCAGCAGCGGCGTCACCCGACATGAATGCCGAGGAACCGTCGGACGCGACCAGTGATCCGGTCAATCCAGCAGACGAGAGCCCCGATTCTCCTGCGGCAAAAATCGAAGCAAAAACCGAAGAGGATCAGAAGCTCGGCGATGAACCGAAATCCGATACCAATCTGAAGTAACGAGTTTGTGCGAATCATTTGTAGCTGAAACACTGATTTTCTCTGACGTCGAACTGACGGAGGAACCTGATCATGAAAAAATTGAATATCAAAGCGTTGCTGATTGACCACGGCGAAAAACTCGCATTCGGTCTGTTTGCCCTGATCATACTGGGGATCCTGGGGCCAGGAACGTCATGGGGTCGCTATAGCAAGACCACACCGGATGCGCTGAAGGGGAGTGCCGAGGCGGCAAAGTCGAAGATCACTTCGAATAATCCCTGGCCTAAGGATAAGGAAGAGTCCTTTAAAGTCATCGATTTTTCCGAGAAATCGAACCAGCTCTTCACGATGCCGGCAGTGGCTCGATACGACTTTTCTCAATGGTTATTTCATCCTTTATACAAAAAGGATGAACCGAAACGTGAGCCCCTTTTTGAAACGGTTCAAAACCTGATCGTCAAATCCGCTTTTGTACCGCTCAGCGTTCTCTCGGATGAAGCCCGGAAGATGATGGAAAATGGTTCGGCGACCGAGGGGGCCGAGTCCGAAGCGGGAATGGAATTAACTCAGAGCGGTGATGAGTTTGAGCTGCGATCAGGTGCCGGAACCGGACCCAATACGGGCCGGGGTGCGTTTGATGGTGATGGACCCCAGACCGGCGGGCGGGCTCCTGCCATGATCGGTCCTCCTGCAGGTGGTTCGACCAAGTCTGGCAATACGAATAAAACCCCCAGTTTAGGTGGTGCGGCGGGGAAAAATCGGCCTGGTGCTTCGGGGGCGATGGGGCCGGGTGCCATGGGGGCGATGGGACCGGGGGCGATGGCAGGGATGAATCCCGGCGCAATGGGAGCCATGGGAGCTGGTATGTTGGGTGCCTCGAGAATGGGCCCCGGTGGGACGATGGGTTCTGGCGGGATGATGGGTCCCGGTGGAATGATGGGTTCCGGAATGGCAGGTGCTGGATCGGGAGTCACCGTTCGGGGTCACCGCGTGATGGCGGTTCGTGGTGTGTTTCCGATTCAAAAACAAATCGAAAATTACCGGAACGCACTGCATGTCACTCAGGAAGAGGCACTCGATCTGCTCGAAATCACCGATTTTGTCCTCGAACGTCAAACCGCCTTAGCGCGCCCTGATCCCTGGAAAGAGAGTCCCTGGGTCACGGTGAATATTGAAAGTGCACTCGAAGTTTTAGGGGAATGCTCGGATCTGGATGCCGAGGATCCTGTCCCTACGGCATTGCGAGACTCGGTCATCACCATGGATCTCCCGATGAACTTGCTGGGGATCTGGAAAGAGTATGCGACACATCCGCTGATCAAGAATGAAGAACTCAGCCCCGAAGCGATTGAAGAAGAAGCCAAGTTACTGGAGAAGGTCAATGAAACGTTTGAAAGCGCGAACTTGACGGATTCATCACAACCCCGTCGTCGTGGCTTGGCCGCGAAGCAACGAGACTTCAATAAGATGGTCAATCAGGTGAATTCCAATCCCGAGAGCCGCGGGATGATGGAACAGATGATGAAGGGGTCTAAGGGAGCGGCCGGGCCTGGAATGGGAAGTATGGGTATGGGGGGGATGGGTGGAGCGATGGGGGGCAGAGTCCCCGATACGGATGGAGCAATGAGTAGTATGATGATGGGACCCGGAGGAAGAATGGGACCTGGGGGAAGAATGGGACCAGCAGGAATGGGCGCAGCAGGAATGGGACGTGGCATGCAAGGATCGACGGCGATCGACCGGTTGGTGGCCCGCCGAAAATACCTGCTGTTCCGCTATTTCGATTTTGATGTCGAATTCGGTATGGCTTACCGATACCGAGTTAAGTTGGTACTGCGAAATCCCAACTTTGAACGTCCTGCCGACGAATTGGGTGATATTGAAATTGCCAAAGGTGAAGAACGGGAAACACCTTGGAGCAATATTTCGAATCCGGACGTGGTGCGAAACAAGGTAGGCTATTTCCTGAAGGATGTGGAACGAGAACCCTATCAGGAAGAGAAGGTGAAATCCTCGACCCGACCTGTCGCGTTACTATCGATGTACGAGTGGGACACTACCCTTGGAGCCGTCTTCAATGATGTGCTGAATCTGACCGCGATTGGTGGATTCATTGGTGAAAAGAAGAAGTCGACCACCATCCCGGATCTGGTTGCCGGGACGATGGAAAAGGGTGAGCACGAGTTTATGACTCAAGACGCACTTCTCGATGTCGAGGCGGATGCGGATGTGACACCCGATCAGCACCCAGACCTGAGATTGTCACCTGACAAGGGACGCAGCAACGCTCGTTTAGGGCTGATGGAAGAAGTTCTGGTTGTTACGGCACTGGGGGAATTGAAAACCCTTGGTCAGCCAATGACTGACAGCGATAAAGATTCGTTACGGCACTGGCGACTGCGAGAAGAGCTGGAACACAAAGTGATCAAGTCCAGAGAATCGACCTCAGCGGTGACTCAACCCGGGACTGCTGTGGATGATGAACAGCAATTTAAACAGCGATCCAATCCCCGTCGTGGGCCCATGGGTGCAGCGGGAGGTTCCAATATGGGAAGCATGATGATGCCCGGAGGAATGGGTTCCGGTTCGGCGCCACCTGGTGCGAGTCAACCACGCCGAGGACGACCTGGCGGTGGTGCCGGAGGTGGTGCCGTTCAAGGAAATTAATGTTGTTCTCGTGCTTGTCTCTAAAAACCCTCGGGCCCTCCGCCCGAGGGTTTTTGTATAGCGGGGATGGGAACGGAATTTTTCCGTAATTCTCAGGAACTTGAAATGTTGAAGACCGGATTTTTGGTCACACTCTCTGTCACGATCAAGATTACGACGATTTTGGCTGGTTTCGTTCTGGCTTCAGGTGGCAGCCCCCTCATGGCCGATCTGATTATGCCGCCACGGGTGAGACCCGAACCGTTGGTAAATCCTGGAGCCGAACAAAAAATCAAACAGGTTGAACAAGAATCGGCGAAACAAATTGAAGAAGAGGCGATGAGACAGATTGAAGAAATCCGTTCCATGAAATTGAGTGAAGAACATCGGCCGAATCCGGAAAAATCGGCAGAGGTAAGTCTTCCAAATCCTCCGAGCGCCGAAAATCGCTCGTTCAGTTTAGTAGCGAACCCTGCGATCGGATTCACGATCGCTGCCGGATCAGGTTTGGCAATCGCAATCGGTAGTCTGGTCTTGCTCAAACGAAAATCTCAATCAACGATATGAAATCGCTGGGTTGCGAGTCGGGACTCGCTGTTGAACATTCACTGTGTTGAATATTCACTTTGCTGAATCTACTGTGAAAACCTGATTTAACGGGGGGATTCCGGATGTTTTCGTTCGCGGTGAATTCCTCCGCAGGTGATTCTGTTCCTCATACGCCCCCCCAATCGCAACGCGCCTTCGTGGTGGCCTTGCTGTCTGTGGCGGGAATCGCGTGTCTGTTGGCGGGCTGGTTTCCGGTCGGTGTTTCGATTGTTGCGGTCTTTTTATTTGCCGGTCCGCATAACTGGATCGAAGCCCGCTATCTGATGACGCGGATGCCGCCGAAATGGGGGCCGTTACGTCGTTATTTTCTCACCGGGATTGCCGGAGTCATCGGATTGACAGCCAGTTTCGCCTCGATTTCGTGGATCGGCCAATGGGCAAATTGGTCGCCGACAACGTTCCTGTTTGCAGTAGCCAGTTGGAATACGACGTTGGTCGTCTGGGTTTTGACACTCGTTCACTGGCGCAGTCAGCAGAACCCTCGTCGGGACTGGAACTGGACGGTTCCGGTCGGTTTGTTTCTGATCACGCTGACCTGGATCTGGCCGCTCACCTGGGATCTCGGTCTGGTTTATCTGCATCCGCTGCTAGCGCTATGGTTTCTGGATCGTGAACTGAGAACTCATCGGGCCGAATGGCGGTCCGCATACCGATCTTGCCTGCTGATGGTACCGGTGTTACTGGGAGTTTTGTGGTGGCAACTGTATGATTCGCCATCCCTCCCCGGCAACGATTTGCTGACCTCGCGGATTGCAGCGCACGCCGGGGCGGAGCTGTTGAGCGGGATTTCGAGTCGACTGCTGGTGGCGACACACGTGTTTCTGGAAGTGCTGCATTATGGTGTGTGGATTGCGATGATTCCGCTGGTCAGTCTCGAATCGGCACCGTGGCGGATACAGAACGTTCCGTTAGCCAAACGTTCGCCGCGCTGGAAATGGGGGCTCTCGATGTTCCTCGTGATCGGGGCGATGCTGGTCTTGGCATTGTGGGCTGGATTTTTCCTCGATTACCCACTGACTCGAGACATCTATTTCACGGTTGCTATGCTCCATGTACTGGCCGAGATCCCCTTTTTGCTGCGTCTGCTGTAAAAACTCGTCGCCAGGATTTACAGAGGAAAGAAAAAGTACCACGATGTCTGTTGCCCCTCTGTGGACCTTCTTTCCGGTCGGATATTTGTTGACCGTTTTGATCGAGACACCGATCCTGTTGCTGGGGTTGTCAGGTTTCCACCGCTTCCGCGATCGGATCATTGCCGGGTTCTGGCTCACGGCCTTTTCCTATCCGATCGTGATTCTGGTTTTGTTCCCGCTGATGAATCAGGGGTTCCACCGCTGGCAGTATCTGGCGGTCGCGGAAGTTTATGCCCCCGTCTCCGAATGCCTGCTGTTCTGGTTCGCATACGAGCAGCCAGCCCAGGTTGATCGCAAATCCGTCATCCGAGACATGGGGACCATCGTGCTGGCCAACCTGTGCTCGTTCGTTCTGGGCGAGTTATTAGGCCGATCTGGCTGGTTGTAAAGAGAGGGTTTACCGCTGAGACACAGAAAAGAGGTCGAGTCGGCTTTTATGGCCCCAGGCTGCGATTAGTTGCGGTGGGTTTCACCGAATTCGGATTGATCGGGGGTGAAGTCAATGATCTGACTCGTGACAGGGACAGATATTAACGAATTAGCCGTTTTTCGCCTTCTCGGTGCCTCTGTGTCTCTGTGGTAAATCTGATTTTCTTGCGAGTTGTTAGGCCGGTCTGGCTGATTATAACGACAGGATTCACCACTGAGACACAGGGGCACCGAGAGGAGATTCTGCCGGCTGTGAGGCCCCGACTGCAACTTAAAGTGGGGCAAGGGCTTTCCATCACGTCCGGTTTAGAACTCGATTTCAAACGTTTGCTTTTCACGCAGCATCTTGGATTCTACCCGAATGGTGTCCCGGACCAAGCGGCCACCGCCGGGGACATGAATCCGAATCTGCACCATGCCGTCTTCAATCGGTATCAGCTCGTTCGGGTTCTTCACACGGATGACCTGCCGGTAGCTGTCTGTTCCGATCACATTTCCGGAAATGTCCGAGCCACGGTACTTCGCGATTTTTTCGGGTAATTGGATTTGAATCACAATTTCATAGGCTTCACCCGGCTTGGGATCGCGAGGATTCGCCCATGTACTGAAACTCCCCTTGGTTTGGGCATAACCGGGGATCTTCAATGCCGCAACCCCCACCGAAGCGCCGTCCCCCGATTCTCCTTCGCCATTTCCTTTTCCACCCAATCCAACGCGCATGGATTCTGAGAGATCTCCCTGGACCCCCATCGCGTCGAGAATTTGCGAGGCATCGGTCGTCTCGATGGGTGCCGATTCCCCCTCGTCCCCTGGCAGCACCGAATTCAGGATCAAGTCCGCACCAAATTCGTCGGTCTCGCCGGTCATTCCCCAGATGCTGACCATCTCGCTGTGAGACACCTGCGAAACCAGGAAGCAGGCCAGAACCAGCAACACCACCGCATGCAACAGCAAAGAGACCATCATTCCGATGATTCCCTGTTGCGTCAACCACGACTCAGTCCGACCGTTGAGGACCGTCGTTGGGTTCCCGCTTTCTGGTGGCACCAAAATGGGGGGGCGGGGGTTTGATCGTGCTACTGAGCGGACAGATGGCTGTCCGTTTATCGGTGGAGTTTCGACGGTTTGAGTTAACGGTTTCGTCGCAACGCTGGCTGAGCCTTGAGCCCGACGTTTCGCCAGCCAAACCGGAACGTCCACCACCGGTGCGTCGACCAGTTCTGGCTGACCGTTCGAGTCATCCGCAGCGGGATTCAAATTCACGATCGAGACCGGCATGATCGCCGCCTTGAGGAAAAAGGTCATTCCTGTCAAAGTCTTCACCAATAGAATCAATCGATTGGGAAAAACCGGACACACAGATTATACATCGTCCGCGCGGATTCCGAGACATTAAATCCCGAATCTCAGGATTCCTTATCGTCTCTCTCGACTCAAATTATCCGGACAATCAAGAAATCCTGCGGGAGAAATCGCGGTCTAAGGTCGGCAGACCGAATTCAGCGTGCTCGATTTCTGGAGTTTTTTAAGGAACAACACATGACACCGATCGAACGAATTGGGGTAACCCGCCGCTGGTCCGACGCCGTGATTCATCAAGGAACCGCTTATTTTGTGGAAGTGGCAGAGGATCCCCAGCAGGATGCTCGCGGGCAGATTCGTCAAATTCTCGCGCAAATCGAATCCCGACTCGCTCTGTTTGGCAGTGACCGAACGCGTCTGCTGCAGGTGCTGATCTATCTGGCAGATCTTGCCGATGGAGTGGTCTTGAACGAGCTTTGGGACAGTTGGGTGCCGCAGGGACATGCTCCCGCCCGCGCCTGTGTTCAGGTGGGACTGGCGCCGGGCTACCGGGTCGAAATGGTCATTACCGCCGCCACGGGATCCGTTTCCCCTACGGGGCCATAAAAATTGCCGAAGCAGAAGCGGGATTAGGATTGGGCGGAACGGTGAACGCGGGCTGGCGGGAATCAATGACGCGTCAGCGAAATCCACCAGAGATCCGCCAGTCCCATCACCAGTAGCCCCAGACTGACCACCGCATTCACATTGAAGAAGGCGACATTCACACGCGTCAGATCTGTTGGGGAAACGAGTGCGTGTTCGTATAGCAGGAGTCCCGCGACCGCGATGCTTCCCAGCAGAAATACGGGACCTAATTCGGCGAGATACCAGAGCGAAAACAGACTCAGAATTGTCAGCAGGTGACTGAAAAAAGCAAATCGCAATGCAGTCGGAATCCCCCACCGCGAAGGGATGCTGAACAGGTTCCGCTCGCGATCGTAATCGGCATCCTGGCAAGCGTAGAGAATGTCGAATCCTCCGACCCAGAAGAAGATCACCGCAGAGAGTAACGCAGGAACCAGTGTCACCTCGCCCCGAATCGCGATCCAGGCGGCCACGGGTGACATCATCAGGGCTGCCGACAGCCAATAGTGACACCAGATCGTAAACCGCTTGGCATACGAATAACCCAGTAGGAAGAGCAACACGGGAATCGATAACCGAATTGGCCAGGGGTTGGGAAGAAAAATTAGCGTCGCCGCCATAAAACCGGCTGAGCTCAGGATCGTAAAGAGGATGACCGCTTTGAGGCTCAGCAGCCCTGCAGGGAGGTGTCGTTTTTGGGTGCGCGGGTTTTCGGCATCAAACCGA
>Ga0114978_10001482_pt1 | contig 19749 bp, 22 predicted proteins | sample S_140212_EF_Meta_FD_87027 | JGI IMG/M metagenome (GOLD analysis project Ga0114978, IMG submission 87027) | Freshwater microbial communities from Lake Simoncouche, Canada to study carbon cycling - S_140212_EF_MetaG | ecosystem: Environmental > Aquatic > Freshwater > Lake | place: Lake...
CACGGTTTCAGCTTCACTGGTGACACCTCAGGACGACGCCGTCACCATCACGTGCAGTAAGGGGTTAACACCCCTTAGGGTTGTGTCATGACTGAACTCAGTGGCCGCCGCATCCTTGTCACCGGAGCATCGGGAGGACTCGGATCTCTGATCGCCCGCGAACTCGCCGCTCACGGTGCCCAACTTGTCCTCAGCGCCCGCAGCGCGGAAGGCCTGCAAGCCTTGGGCCTCGAGGCCGAAATGTTCTCCCTCGATCTGTCCGTCGCCGGAGCAGCCCAAGCCCTCATCGATGCAGTGACGGCGGGTGGAACTTTGGACGGCATTGTCATTGCCCATGGCGTGGTCGCTTTTGGCCCCGCCGCCGAGCTCGCAGATGAGGCATTAGCAACGCTCATGACCCTCAACCTTTCGGCTCCAATTCAGTTGATTCGGGCCGCAGTGCCGGCACTGACGGCTTCCAAAGCCGCCGGAAACGAGCCCTTCATCCTCACCATCGCGGGAGTCGTTGCTGATTCACCGACCGCAGGTATGGCCGCCTACTCCGCGAGCAAGGCAGGCCTGAAAGCTTTCGTTTCGGCCGTCTCGCGCGAATTGCGCCGCGAGGGGATACGCGTTCTTGATGCCCGCCCGCCGCACACCGAGACAGGTCTCGCCACGCGCCCCATTGCGGGTGAAGCTCCGTCGATGCCCCAGGGACTTGAGCCTGAGGTCGTCTCGTCACGTATTGTTTCTGCCATCGTGAATGACGAGAAGGACGTGCCCACGGCCGCCTTCGTGGCCTAGTCTTCGGGGGCAATCAGGGTTGGTTTGAGGCGGCTGCGCTGCGCCCAAACCACAGCACCAATGACGGCGACCGCTGCCAGAACGGTCGACAACGAAATGTTTTCGCTGAGGAGCCACGCGGACCATGCCAGGGTAAGGAGCGGCTGAAGCTGTTGCACCTGGCTGCCATAAGCGATACCGACCATGGATAGGCCCTTGTACCAGGCAAAGAACCCCAGGAACATCGACGAGACCGCCATGATGATCAGAGCGCCCCACTCGATTGGGGTCGCCAGCAAGGGGCTTGGCCCGACGAACCACAGCACTACCGTTATCGGAATCGTCAGAGGCAAGGCAATGACGACAACCCACGAAATGACCTGCCACCCTGGCATTGCTTTCGTGAGGGATGCTCCCTCGACGTACCCCCAGGAGGAGAAGATCACCGCTGCGACCACGTAGGCATCGGCAAGGAGGTCACCATTTTCGGCGCCGCCGTTTAGGAGGGAAAATGTGACGAGCGCCGTGGTGCCCACCGCCGCGGCAATCCAAAATTGTGGGGTGACGCGTTCCTTCATCTTGATGACAGCGATCAGGGCCGTCATCAGGGGCATGAACGCCGCGATGACCGCCACGTGGGCACTCGTAGTGCGCTCAAGGGCGAGACTGATGAGGATGGGCCATCCGAAGACATTAGATGCCACGGTCACGATGAGCGGAAAGAGAAAGCGGCGCCCCGGAAAGCGTACGCGCGCCGCGCTGAGGGCAATGACGCCTAGGGTGCCAGCCAAGACAGCCCGAGCTGTCGACATGAAGATGGGGTCAAAGCCACCGACCCCGATTTTGGTCAAGGGGACGGTGAAGGAAAACGCGAGTACGCCGACGAATGCCAGAAATAGGCCGGTGCGGTGGGAGGAACTGGCGAAGAACGATGCCCGCTGTGCCATGCGTTTTCTCCTGATGAGGCCGAGCTAGGGCTGAAGGGGTTGGAGCTGTGGGGCGTTAGAGCTGGATACCCGTTCCAGAGACCTGCATTTGCGAGCCTCCGATGGTTAACAGGATGAGACTGGGTCGTCCCATGTCATCGCCTTGAAGAATCTGAATCTGGTCACCGACGCCGGCAATGCCGAACTGGCGAAGGTAGCCGCCGAAAGCGGCAGCCGCGGCACCGGTGGCGGCATCCTCGTAGACGCCGCCGATAGGCCACGGGTTGCGCGAGTGCCACTTGCGCGTGCTCGGGTCACCCTCGTCGGGGTAGACCAGCTGGATGGTCGTCCAGCCTTCGGTCTCCATCAGCTCCAGCAAGTCATCAAAGTCGTAGTCGAGCTCAGCAAGACGATCTCGCGAGTCGGCGACCAATATTGGATGCGCATTACCGGCGAATCCAATCGCTGGCGTAAATCGTGAATCAAGATCTTCGATGTCCCAGTCGAGCGCTTCCAAGAGGGCCTCAAGGGCCGACTCAGCCAACGGGCGAACAGAAGCGGGGGGTGAAACGAGGGTTACAGCGAGCTCATCGCCGTTTTCAAAAACTTCGACCTCAATGGGGCCAGCCTTTGAGTTGAATTCGTAGGTCGACGGACCATGTTCGTGGCCCAAGGCAATGCCGGTGGCAATCGTGGCGTGCCCACAAAAATCGACCTCGGCAAGGGGGGAGAAATAGCGAATATCGAAGGCGTGTGAACCATCCTTCGGACGTGCCACCAGAAACGCTGTTTCTGAAAAGCCAACCTCGGCCGCAATTGCCAGCATCTCGCTGTCGGTCAGCCCCGCAGCATCCAGAACAACACCGGCGGGGTTGCCGCCATCGGGGTCGTTACTAAAAGCGGTGAGACGAAGAATCTCGACCGACATTATTTTTTGTCGGCTTCGTGCGCACCGTCATGCTTTTGCGAAAATACGGCGGGGTCCAGAACCAACTTCTCAGAAGGGGTTCCGGCAGCGGTCTTGGCGGCATGCGCTGCCTTCTCTTTGCGACCCTTTACGACAGCCTGAATGTAGTGGTAGACCGTGGGGATGAGAACGACCACAATGACACCGAGTAAGACAAGGTCGATGTAGTTCTGCACGAAGGCGGCGACGACGGGAATGTGGCCGACACCAAAGCCGATCATGGTCAGTCCTGTGCCCCAGATGACCGCCCCAATCAGGTTGTAGAGCGTGTACTTCTTGTAGTTCATGTGCCCGACGCCGGCAGCTACAGGGGCAAAGGTGCGAATCACGGGAACGAATCGCGCCAGAATGACGGCCATGCCGCCATAGCGCGTGAAGAAGGCGTTGGTGCGCTCCACATTTTTCTTGCTGAAAAGGCCGTTCTCGTGGCGCTCAAAGATACGCGGACCGGCCTTGTGGCCAATCAGATAGCCAACCTCACCACCCAGGAACGCCGCGAGGCTAATCGAGGCACAGACAATCCAAATGTTGACACCGAACGCATCCTCAACAGTGAGGACACCAGCCGAAACCAACAGCGTGTCGCCGGGAAGCAAAAACCCAATGAGAAGCCCGGTTTCGGCAAAAACAATAAAGGCAACGCCGATAAGTGCGAATGGTCCGAAGCCACCAATGAGCGTGGCGGGGTCGAGCCAAGGGATGAGGGCGCTATGCATAGCTGAAGTTTACTGGCCTTGGCTGGCAGTTCGCTCACGACGATCGAGGAGCCACGTGCGGAATCCAACGACGAGCGAGGCCGTAATGAAGAAGCCCGCGATGATGTAGGCGGCGGCCTTCACTCCCGGGATGGAAGCGGCAAAATAGCCGGTCAATGAGAGGCCGACACCCCAGGCGAGCGCTCCCGTTAGGTTGCTGGTGAGGAACTTGTAATAGTTCATTTTTCCGATGCCCGCAATCCAGGGAACAAAGACACGGGCCCACGGGATGAAGCGGGCAACCACGACAGCCCACCATCCATAGGCGTTATAGAAACGTTCTGTTCGGGCAATGATGCGCTGCATGCGCGGCCCGCTTTTCTTGTCGAGGTAGGGGCGTCCCAGATGGCGACCCAAAACAAAACCAACCTGGTCTCCTACGAAGGCGGCGATTCCGACACCGACGGCCAGGATCCAAATGTTGAGATTCGGGTTCGCTGCGGTAACCAGCCCGGCGGCAAAGAGGAGGGAGTCTCCGGTGATGAAGGGAATAAAGACCCCCACAAACAGGCCGGTCCCAGCGAAGACGAGACCCCACACAGCGAGATAGAAGACGAAAACACCGACGGTGGATACGAAATCGGTGAGCTGGGTGTCGAGCACCGCAGAATGAACGACCAATGAGTGCAGCATAAGTGTGCCCCGAACCAATCTTCGACTCTATAAAACAAGTGTGGTGCGGGAGAAGGGACTTGAACCCTCACGCTCGAAAGCACCAGATCCTAAATCTGGCGTGTATACCAATTTCACCACTCCCGCGGATGACGCGTCCCTAGTTTATCCAAAGTGCGGTGTGGATAACTTCCCCCGCACGCCCTCCGATTTCGCCACACTTCTGAGCATGTCAGATTCTGTCGCCGTGATTGTCGAAGCCGTGCGTGCCCGGGCGCGAGACGCGAGTGAACCGATTGGGGTGATTGCCCGTGATGAGCTTCGCCGCGCGAGCGAGGCGGGACGTGGCGCGGGGCTCATGTCGGTAGCTCAGGAGAATATCGCTCTGGCCGCCATCATGTCGGAACTGACAGGACTCGGGGCTCTCCAGCCGTTGCTGGACGATCCCGATATTGAAGAAATCTGGATCAACGCTCCCGACCGTATTTTTGTCGCCCGGAATGGTGTCTCAGAACTGACGTCTCTCGTGTTGACAGAAACGACCGTGCACGAACTCGTCGAGCGCATGCTGCAAAATTCCGGCCGTCGCGTGGATCTCTCGAGCCCGTTCGTGGATGCTTCTCTGCCGGACGGATCGTGGGTGCCTGTCACTATTCCCGATATTACGAGTCGTCACTGGGCCGTGAATATCCGCAAATTTTCGCGGCGCATCCGTCGCCTCAGCGACCTTGTGGAGGGGCGCTCTCTCACGCAACTCTCGAGTGAGTTCTTGCGGATGAGCGTGCTGGCGGGCTTGAACATTTTGGTTTCGGGAGCCACCCAAGCAGGAAAAACCACCATGCTCAACGCGTTACTGTCGGTGGCGCGGCCGGGCGAACGTATCGTGACGGTCGAGGAGACCTTCGAGTTGAATTTGGCGGCGCGTGATGTCGTGGCAATGCAGTGTCGGCAGGCCAGCCTCGAGGGAACGGGTGAGGTGAATCTTCGTCGCCTAATTAAAGAAGCATTGCGAATGCGCCCGGATCGCCTTGTCGTAGGAGAAGTCAGGGAAGCGGAGAGCCTGGACTTGCTGATTGCCCTGAATAGTGGTCTGCCGGGCGCGTGTTCCATTCACGCCAATAGCGCTCAGGATGCCTTGGCCAAGCTGTGCACCCTGCCTCTTCTGGCGGGGCGCAACATTGACGCCTCTTTTGTGATGCCTACCGTGGCGGCCAGCATCGATATGGTCGTCCATTGCGAGTTGGACCGTCACGGTCACCGTCGCATCCGTGAAATTGTGATGCCCACGGGCGGCATTCTGGGAGCCCACCTTGAGGCGCACACCATCTTTGAGATTCGGGAGGGAGTCCTTGCGCCCACCGGAGCACTGCCCCCGCGGCGGCACAAGTTCGTGGTTGCCGGGCTTGATCCGGCCATCGTGCTCGGGGGCATTCATGAGGATTGACGGATTGCCGGTGCTGGCTCTCATCGTGGGGTGCACACTTGGCGCCGGAGTATTTTTGACGCTGTCCGTTTGGGCGTGGCCCCGACGCGCCTCGTTGCCTTCCGAGGGGTTTCGGCAACCGCGCCGACTGCGTGGCGGGCTTTCCTCGAAGGCCACTCTCGCGGGCGTGGCCGTTCTCGGGGGAATCATCGTCGGTGGGGCCACCTATGCCGTCACTGGCATGGTCGGTCTCGCGGCCGTCTGTGCTCTGGGGGCAACAGGCCTGCCGTCGCTCATTATCAACGGGCAGGCGCACCGCGAACGCCTCCTTGTGCGAACACTGTGGCCTGATGTCGTCGACTCCCTGGTGTCGGCACTGCGGGCCGGTGCGTCCTTGCCGGACGCCATATCCTCCCTCTCGGAGCTTTCGCCACGCGCTGTCAAGGCAGCAGCCGTTGAATTTGCGCGCCAGTTTCGCCTCACGGGTAACTTTGACGCCTGCCTCGATGCGCTGAAAGCGACGTGGGCCGACCCGGCCGCCGACCGAATAGTGGAGACACTGCGGTTAGCTCGCCATGTTGGTGGCACCGACGTCACGACCATTCTGCGAACGCTGGGTGGCTCCCTGCGTCAAGAATCGGCAATTCGCCAGGAGGTGGAGGCGCGTCAGGGCTGGATTCGCATCGCTGCCCGAATTGGGGTGGCCGCACCATGGGTGGTGTTAGCCCTGCTCTCGACCCGGCCGGAAGCGGCGGCGGCGTACAACTCGGCCCCCGGGATCACTGTCATTTTTGTTGGCCTCGGCATCAGTGTCGTGGCCTATCGCATCATGTTGGCTGTCGGAATTCTTCCCGAACCACGGCGGTGGTTCGCGTGAGTGTCCTCGTTTCATGGGCGCTGGTGTTTGGCGCCGTGCTCGGGCTGGGCCTCTGGGTCGTCGCGAGTACCTTCCCCCGGCTGGGGGGCTCATCATTGGCAGTTCGGGTGGCTCCCTTCGTCGCGGACATCTCGGGAGAGGCCTTTCAACTCACGACCCGAATGCCCGAGAACCCTGCCTCCCTTGTGGCAAAAATGCTGGCCCTGATCGCGCGAAGAATGGCGTTTCTCGCGGAGGGCACTGTGGGCAACCGCGCGGATACGCTTCGGCGGCTCTCACAAGCGGGGGAGAAGGTGAGCATCGAGGCGTTTCGCGCTCGCCAATTGCTGTGGGCCCTCGGCGGCGGCGCAACGGGGTTGTTGATCGACATCATTATGGGTGTTGTCGCAAGCCCTCCTCCCGCCGGGCTCATCGCTATGCCGATTGTCGGGCTCATGCTGGGCGTGATAGCAGCGGAGGGCGTGTTGCGCACACGCGTCAAGCGCCGGGCCGCCCGTATCGTCAGTGAGCTCCCCACCATTTTTGAGTTCACGTCGTTGTGTCTGGCGGCCGGGGAATCCATCACCGATGCCGTTCGGCGCGTCGCGCGCGTGGGCTCGGGGGACTTCGCCAGAGAGCTGGCGCAGGTCAGCCGGCAAGTGGACACGGGTGTGCCGCTCGCCTCGGCCCTTCGTCAGCTGTCTGGCCGCCTTCAGCTGCCGCCCGTGACGCGAGGAATTGAACAGATCTTGGGAGCGCTCGAGCGGGGCTCGCCGTTAGCCGCAGTGTTGCAGGCCCAAGCTCAAGATGCTCGCGAAGACAGCAAGCGTGAACTGTTGGAGAAGGCGGGCCAAAAGGAGGTCGTGATGCTCGTTCCCCTCGTCTTCCTCATTTTGCCGGTGACCATTCTGTTTGCCGTATTTCCGGGGCTCCTCGTCATTCAGGCAGGATTCTCGCTCTAAGCAACGAGAAAAGAGCAACGAGCAACGAGAAACGAGCAACGAGCAACGAGCAACGAGCAACGAGCAACGAGCAACGAGCACCGGGACCCGTCAGAGCCTTACCCCAGACCATCGATCCACCAACCACAGCAGAGAGAAAAGAGACCACCATGCAGTCACACATTTCCAAACTCATTCGCAACGACCGCGGGGACGTGCCCGGATGGGTCCTCATCACGATCATGACAGCGGGCCTTGTCGTCGCCATTTGGGCGCTGGCCGCGCCGGCGCTTGGCACCGTGTTCGATCAGGCTATCGACCGCGTCGTCAGCTTTTAGCCCACCATGGCGACGCCTGTGAGGGTGCAGGGGCGGGGGGAAGACGGCTCGGCCGTGGTCGAGTTCGTCTTCGTCAGCTCACTCCTGCTGTTCCTAGTGCTGGGGGTTTTCCAGTTGGCGCTGGTTTTGCATGTTCGCAATACCGTTCAGGATGCGGCCGCCGAGGGTGCTCGGTGGGCAGCCCTTGCCGACTCCAGTCTTGGCGAAGGCCAAGCGCGCACCCGAGATTTGATCGAGACGGCAGTCGGTGAGCAATATGCGCGCGATGTTCAGGCGGGGTACGACACGTGGCTTGGGCAACCGGCCACCGTCGTGACCGTGCGAGCACCGTTGCCTCTCCTGGGGCTTTGGGGGCCTTCTCGCTCGTTGGAGGTGAGCGGCCATGCGGCCCGCGAAGTTATTGGTTGACGGGATGCCGCGCGGTACCGGTGCGGGGAAAGCCCGAATCTTGGTTGCGGCTCGAGCAGAAGAGGGGTCCTCTTCTCTGGAGTTCATCACCGCAGGGCTGCTGTTGCTCGTGCCCCTGGTGTATCTCGTGCTCGTTCTCTCGGCAGTGCAGGGGGCGGCGCTCGCCGTGGAAGGAGCCGCGCGTCAGGCCGCGAGGGTGTTCGTGCAGGCACCCACGGAAGCCGAGGGTTTCGCGCGCGCCCAGCGTGCCATTGACTTTGGTCTCGACGATTATGGGCTGCGCCAGGGGGATGCGAGCGTGACGATAACGTGCGCTCCCAATCCCGCATCCTGCCTGCAACGCCGAGCAAACGTGACTGTCGCCATCAGCCTTCGGGTTGACTTGCCGCTGGTCCCCGCTGTTTTGGGGTTGAACACAGTGGTGCGGGTGCCGGTTGATGCCACCGCCACGCAACAAGTTTCTCGTTTTTGGAGCGGAAGCTGATGCGCCGCGATCCGCGCCGCAGACGCGATGATGTCATCGGGCGTTCGATGGTCCACTCCAGAGGGCCGGCATCGGATGGGGAGGAAGGCTCCACGCTTATTCTCATCATCTTTAGTGCGGGCCTTGCCTTGGCACTGATTCTGGGGGTGAGTGCCGCGACGAGTCTCTACCTCGAACGAAAGCGCCTGCTGACCTTGGCCGATGGGGCGGCGTTGGCTGCCTCGGAATCCTTTGATCTCGCATCCGTCATAATCGGAAGTTCCGGAGGAGTTGCCCGCCCCGTGCTGACGAATGCGGGAGTCGCGGAGGCTGCGGGGGAGTACATCGCCCGCGTGAGCCCTGCAGGAATCGACGAGCTCGGCCTCAGTCGGTCAGTGACGGAAGACGGTAGAAGTGCCACGGTCGAATTGACCGCATTGTGGCGCCCGCCCGTGATCTCGCTATTCATGTCCGAGGGAATTCGGATCGACGTGGAATCAACCGCGCGTAGTGTCTTCTTCTAGCACAGGCAGTCTTTCGGGGATATGTGAGTGCGCGGTCAACTCAAAAAGGGTCCGGCGCGACGCTCTAGTACCAGTAGTCGTGCTTCAGGCGTGAGTACGCCCCGAGGTACTTGCCCTCGTATTTGTGCCAGAGATCGTAGCCCGCGCCCAGACGATATTGCAGGGCGGGCATGAACGTGGTGGTTTCCTCGGAGAAGCTCGTTTTGAAGGTAAACAGCCCCTTCATGGCACTGTTCTCGGCCTCGGCGGGAGGGGGGATGACGCCCAGATCGTAGGAGGTAATGCCCCGCGCTTGCAGATCGCGCATGATGCAGAACTGTAGGTAGCGGGCGCCACCGAGCTTGTCTTTCTCGCGGGTGGAGCCGCCATCCTTGTACCAACCGACGGTTCCAAAGGTCATCACAAAAGCTCCGGCTACAAGGTCGCCCTCGTGTTCGGCGAGGTACACGAAGCCCTGACCGCGGGCGGCAAACTCGCGCCACGATTTCAGTAGGTACGCGTCATTTCTGAAGAAGGCCCCGGTGCGATCGGCCGTCTCGTGGAGCAGGGTAAGCAGGCGGGCCATGTTGGCCTCGGTGGGTTCGGCAGCCTCCACGGTAACGCCCGAGCGTTCGGCGAGACGCACTTCATAGCGGGCCCGTTTCTTGAAGCCCGCGAGAAGGGTGTCTTCGGTGCCACTCGTGTCAACAACAACGGCATGACGATACTGGGATGCTTTACAGGCTCTCCAGCCTGCCTCCGTGAAGGATGCGACGAGGTCGGCGTCGAGGGGTTGAAAAAACTCCAGCTTCATGGCGAGTGTGCCAGCGGGGCTTGCCTCAGCGGCAGCCGTGAGGCCGGCGACATGCTGGGCGGTGACCCCGGTCACGCGGGGGAGGTGGCGCAGCGTGCCCAGCGGAGTGGCCCTGCGGGAAAATGCTTGAACGGGAAAAGTTGCGGCGGGAAAAGTTGCGGCGGGAAGAGCGATTTCGTGGCGGCTGGGCTTCCACGGAGATCCCGCCTTGAGGGCGGCCCACGCATCGCTTTGCATGAAGTGAGCCCCGGGCTGGGCGGCAAGAACGCGGGAATCCCAGTCTGAGTTAGTCACGTGCTTCATTTTCCCCCACTTTCGCAGCCGACGCACACCCGACACGACCGGCACCCCCGTCTAAAAGGGAAACCAGTAGACCCATCGCCCCCGCATCGGCGGGGGATGGGAAAGCGGAGGGCGCGTCGGGGCACCAGGGGCGTTTTCACCGCGGACGCGGAAGAAAACGCGGAACGTAACGGAGCAAGAGGAAAGCACCGATAAAGCCAAGGCCCCCCACGAGACCGGTCGCGAGAGAAAGGGAGGCGTAAGCGGTGACGGCGGCCACCCCGAGGGGAGCGAGAGCGGCTCCCGTATCGGTGGTGAAACGAAACGCGCCGAGGAACGGGGCAGGGTTTGCCGGAGGCGCCAGGTCGGAGCCCAGCGTCAACAGAATCCCTGACCCCACACCGTTGCCAATGGCCAGAGTGAACGCGGCGGCGATAAACCACCCAACCGCAGTCGAGAGGTCGTGGGTGAAGGAAAGCACGATGAGCGCCGTGCCCATAATCGTGAGCGAGGGCAAACCGGCTGCTAGGCGACCCCATCGATCCATGATCTGACCGCTGGAGAAGAAGAGGGCGAAATCGAGGGCACTCGCGATGCCGATGATGAGTGCCGTGTCCGAATCACGCAGTCCGATGCTCAGGGCCCACAGTGGCAAGATCACGGTTCGTCCCGCGCGGAGGGCGCCCACGATGGCTGCTGCCGAACCAAGACGCACCAGGACTTCCCTGCTGGAGAAGATTATTTTCCAGAGCCCTTGGGTTTCCTGCTCGGCTTCGACCTCTCCCGGAGTCAAAGACATTCCCCGGCGAGTTTCCACCCGGCGCACCGAACCAAACGTGGCCTCGGGATCGGGAAGAAAGAGGAGGGTCGCGGTTGTGGCGACGGTAAAGATGACCGTGAGCCAAAAGGCGGAGTGGGTGGACCCCGTCCAGGCAATCAAGCCGGCGCTCAGCAGTGGGCCGACCACACCTCCGGCGCGAAACATGCCCCCCAAGGTGGAGAGTGATCGGGCACGATAGGCCATCGGCACATAGCTGGTGAGGAAAGCGTGACGGGCGAGAGCAAAGACCGCTGTCGCGAGGCCGAGAAGCAAAATCCCGAGTCCCAAAACCGCGGGGTTGGGAGCCGTGATCGAAATCAATACTCCAATCAACGCCAGTAGGCTGGCCCACAGCATGGCGTTGCGCTCGCCGATGCGCGACACAATCCAGCCGCTGGGAATGTCGCCCATCACGATTCCCACGGTGAGCATGGCGGCGACGAGCCCGGCAATGGCGAGCGTTGCGCCGACACTTCCGGCAATCACAGGAATCACCGGAATAATGGCGGATTCCCCGGCGGCGAAGAGCAGGGTGGGGAGATAGACCGGAAGAATCGCCGAACGCAACGAGAACGGTCGCGAGGGGTCAGTCATGGCCGTTCCAGACTACGCCCGGTCACCACAGGTTCGCTCGATAAGCTGGCATCATCATGCTTGAACTAGATCTCACTGAGCAGATTCGTGCGCTGCGCTCAACTTTCGCCGACATCCGCGCCGTTATTGACGTTTCACAGCTCACGGCAGAAATTACTCGCCTCAATGAGTTGGCCGAAGCCCAAGATTTGTGGGATGACCCCGACAACGCGCAAAAGGTGACCAGTGCCCTCAGTCACCGTCAAGCGGAACTGAAACAGGTCGTCAGTATTGAAAGTCGCCTCGATGATCTCGAAGTGCTGGTCGATATGGCCAACGAAGCCGGCGATGAGGCATCGGGCAAGGAAGCAGAAGCGGAACTCGCGAGCATCACCAAACTTCTCGGTGAGCTCGAGATTCAGACTCTCCTGAACGGGGAGTATGACGCGCGTCCGGCCGTCGTCACGATTCGTTCCGGCGCCGGGGGAGTGGATGCCGCGGACTTCGCCGAAATGCTGCTGCGCATGTACCTGCGTTGGTCAGAAAAGCATGGCTTCAAGGTGAGCGTTCTGGATACCAGCTACGCCGAAGAAGCCGGCATCAAATCGGCAACATTCGAGGTGGATGCCCCGTATGCTTTTGGCACGCTCAGCGTCGAAGCGGGAACTCACCGCTTGGTGCGCATGAGCCCGTTCAACTCGGCTGGCAAGCGTCAAACCAGTTTTGCTGCGGTCGAGGTTGTGCCGCTCATGGAGGCAGCCGAAGCCATTGAGATTCCCGAAAATGACATTCGCGTGGATGTGTTTCGCTCCAGTGGCCCCGGTGGCCAGTCGGTCAACACGACAGACTCCGCGGTGCGCATCACCCACCTTCCAACGGGCACCGTCGTCAGTTGCCAGAACGAAAAAAGCCAAATTCAGAACCGTGCCGCGGCGATGCGCGTGCTCACCTCGCGCCTGCTGTTACTCCAACGCGAAGAAGAAAGCGCGAAGAAGAAAGAGCTCGCCGGTGTCATTACCGCGAGCTGGGGTGACCAGATGCGCAGCTACGTTCTCGCGCCCTACCAAATGGTCAAAGACCTGCGCACCGACTACGAAGTCAACAACCCGTCGAACGTCTTTGACGGGGATTTGGACGGCTTCATTGCGGCCGGAATTAAGTGGCGAAAGCAACCCGCGAAATAAAGCGAGTCGCTGCACTTCATCGGCTCTAGCCCCGCTTAGGCTCGCAGAGTCATGATTCGATTTACCAATGTAACGAAGAAGTACGCGGGCACCTCTCGCCCCGCGCTCAACGGAGTCGACTTCGAAATCCTCCGTGGTGAGTTCGTCTTTCTCGTCGGTGCGTCTGGCTCGGGTAAGTCCTCGTGCCTGCGCCTCATGATCAAAGAGGACCGCCCCAATATCGGCTCGATTCACGTTCTTGGGCAAGATCTCGGAACGATTTCAAGCCGCAAGGTTCCGTTCTTCCGTCGCAACTTGGGCGTCGTCTTCCAAGACTTCCGCCTGTTGCCAAATAAGACGGTCTTCGACAACGTCGCGTTCACCCTGCAGGTGATTGGCAAGTCTCGCGGCTTCATTCAGGAGGCCGTGCCCGACGTCTTGAAGATGGTCGGTCTCGCCGGCAAAGCAGCGCGGTACCCTCATGAACTTTCCGGCGGCGAGCAACAGCGCGTCGCAATTGCCCGTGCCATTGTCAACAAGCCCGCATTGCTGTTGGCCGACGAGCCCACCGGTAACCTCGACCCCGCCACGAGTGCCGGAATCATGGCCCTCCTGGAGCGCATCAACGCCTCCGGAACCACCATCGTGATGGCTACGCACGCGGCGGATTTCGTGGATCGCATGCAAAAGCGCGTCATCGAACTCGTTGCCGGCCAGATTGTGCGCGACGAGCGCGAAGCCGGCTACGGCCACACGGCAGCCCTCCCCGTCGTGGGCGGGCTCAACCCCGTGACCGGTCAAACCACTCTTGCGGCACCGACAGCCGCCGCCATTTCGGCTGCGGACCATGCGAATGCTGCCTACAGCGCGGAGGCTGATGCAGCGGCCAACGCTCAGGCCGCGGCCAGCTCAGGGATGCCTGAGGCCCCGGCTGGCAACGTTCCCGGATTTGTGGCACCGCGAACCCCTCCCTCGCAGCAGCGACCCTCTCGGGTGGTGACGGCCGCCGAACAGCCGGGAATTGTGGAAACGACGGATCTTGTCGTACCGCAGCCCGTCTTTGATGAGACCGACGAGATAACGATGGATGCTGTCCCCGAGCTTCCGGATGCCTTTGCCCCCGATGACGACGCCGTCGACCTCGCGTCCCTGGGAGAACTTTTCGGCATGAACGACTCCAAACCCATTTCGCGACTCTCGGGAGAACCCAACGCCGACGTTCCGATAACCGAGCGCCTGCGCCTCCAGGCTCAGGCTCGCGCCAAGAAGAACCCTGAGTCGGATCAGAATGTGGGGCCCGTCTCGTGAGATTCGCCCTCATCTGGTCGGAGGTCGCCAATGGCCTTCGACGCAACGCTTCCATGGTTGTCTCCGTGGTGTTGGTTACCTTTATCTCCCTGACGTTCGTGGGAACGGCCATCCTGCTGCAAATGCAGATTGGTCAAATGAAGAACTACTGGTACGACAAGGCTCAAGTAGCCGTCTACCTCTGCACGGATGTCTCGTTCGGCGAGAACTGTGCTGATGGGGCAGCGACCCCCGAGCAAGTGGCGGCCGTTGATGCAGCGCTCGCGTCACCCATTCTGGCGCCCTTCATCGACAAGTACTTCTTCGAGAATCACGAAGAAGCTTTTGCTAATTTCCAGAAACAATTCGCCAATAACCCCGTGGCCGAGTACGTCACGCCGGATCAGCTCAACGAGACGTATTGGGTAAATCTGAAGGACCCCTCGCAGTCCGATGTTTTGGTCGAAGCTCTCTCTGCCGAAAAAGGTGTGGAGTCCGTCACCGATCAGCGAAGTTATCTCGATCAAATCTTCTCGGTCTTGAATGCGGCGAGCTACACGGCGATTGGCGTGGCTTCGCTCATGCTGATTGCGGCAGTGCTTCTCATTGCCACAACGATTCGTCTCTCCGCATTCTCTCGGCGACGCGAGCTGGGAATCATGCGGTTGGTGGGTGCATCGAATGGCTTCATCCAGACCCCGTTCATTCTGGAGGGTGTTTTTGCCGCCTTCGTCGGTTCGGTTCTGGCCGGCGGCGCCATGGTGGGCATCGTGCACTTCTTTGTGCAGGGATACCTCGCCGTCAACATTCCGTTGACGTCATTCGTGGGCGTGGGTGACGCCCTCGTGGTGCTACCGATTCTCATTGTTGTGGGATCGATTCTTGCCGCCGTTTCGGCAAACTTCGCCATCACCCGCTACCTCAAGATTTAGCGCGCGCAACGGCTCGGCGGAACTCCCGGGTTTTGTGCTCAACCTGCTCGCGTAAACTGAAGGTTCGCGCAAAGCCGGCGGAGTGAATCCGCCCTCAGACGATAGGGGAGGTGTGCGATGCCAAAAGAACTCGGTAAGAAGGTTGTTGCCACCAACCGTAAGGCGCGGCACGATTACCACATCGTTGAAACCTACGAGGCCGGGTTGTCGCTGTGGGGAACCGAAGTGAAGTCCCTTCGTGAGGGACGAGCATCCTTGGTGGATGGTTATGCGTTCATTGAGAACGGTGAAGCCTGGCTGGATGCTGTGCACATTCCGGAGTATCACCAGGGAACCTGGAACAACCACGCTCCCCGGCGCAAGCGCAAGTTGCTCATGCACAAGCAGGAGATTCTGAAGTTACATAGCAAGGTCAAGGAGGGTGGCTACACCCTCGTTCCTCTGCAACTGTATTTCTCCGATGGCAAGGCAAAAGTCGAGTTGGCGCTGGCCAAGGGTAAAAAAGAATATGACAAGCGTCAGACTCTGCGTGAGCGCCAGGATAAGAGGGAAGCCGACCGGGCCATCTCCTCGCGAAAGCAACTGGGCGAATAAGCCTCCTCGTCGTCCGGAAAATTCCGCGCCGCCATGCGTGCGGGAATAGTTCTTGTCAGTGGAGCGTTATACACTTCACTTGCGCTGAAAATATGCGCGTGCGCGGTTCGAGCGAGAACCGTTTCTCAACTCAATAGCGTGTGATGTGACGTGCTTGTCACTTTCTTCTTGGGGATGATCGGTTTCGACATTGCCTGCGAGCGAGAGAGAAGCGGGTCGAGGATGCAGGGATATCTCGTTAACGACATCTGCAAACAATAAGTGCAAAAACAAACCGCACTGACTTCGCCCTCGCTGCCTAAGCGAGTCTGAAGTCCGTCAGACCGGGGTAGATCCCGACTCGTGTACTGACGTCATCTAGGGAACTAGCTACAGTGTTACGCCTGAGGGCACTGTGGGACTCAAACTCTGGCTGGGCCCGTCGACTTAGGTGCTGGTAATAAAGGTCGGGGCCGAGAAAACGATTCAATCAGCTACACCCGTAGAAGACTCACAATTTCAGTAATGGACGGGGGTTCAATTCCCCCCATCTCCACCATTTGTGCAACGGGTTACATCACACGCTATGGAGTCGAGGTTCTCTCGAGTCCCGCTACTGTTGTGGCGTGGGCTTCATCTATTCTTTGCGTGACAGCATCATCCGCGGGTTGCCACTTCAGCGGAGGCTCGAACGCTCAATCCGCGTCCCTGGCCTCCCCGCTCGCTCCAAGATTCCCGGATCTGTCTGGGGGATTTGTCTCGCCAAGAACGAGGCGGACATCATCGAGCACACCGTTCGCCATTTTTTGAACCAAGGCCTCGACGGCCTGATCGTGGTCGACAATGGGTCTTCCGATTCGACCGTTGACGTCTTGCGGAAGCTGGCTAGCGAAGACGACCGACTCTTCGTCGGGGAAGATCTGGAACCCGCGTTCCACCAGGGGAGAAAAACGTCTTATCTGGCACACCTCGCCTGGCGTGCCGGCGCGGATTGGATTGTGCCCTTTGACGCCGACGAGCAGTGGTTTGCGCCCGAGGTTTCCCTGCCGGATTTTTTGCGTTCGTCGCAGGCTGATGTCGTCGCATGCGCCATGTATAACGTTTACCCCGCTACCGCGGATAAAACGCTGGACCTCTCTTCGGCGCACACGTTGCGGATGGAATCGCTCCCGACGAACTGGGCGAAAATTGCCTTTCACGCCAGGCCTTGGGTGTGGGTGCGCGAGGGTAATCACGAGGTGCGCTATCGAGGAACCCGGGGTGCGGGGCTGAAGCTCCGGCACTTTCAATACCGCTCCCCAGAACAAGTCGCCCGCAAGGTCATTGCTGGCAGCGCAGCAATCGCTCACGCTTTTGGACGCTCAACGGGTGTAGCAGCCCACTGGCGGGACCTAGCGCTCATGAGCGAAGAAGGGCTCAGGGGTCGCTGGGACGATCACCTCCGAGGCGAGAAAATGATGGAGGGCCAGACGGTAAGTCCGTTGGTGACCGTCAATGCGGAGGAACCGTGGTTGTCGTGGGACCCTCATCGTGAGCTGGGGGAGCGGCCCCGCCTGAGCTCAGATAGCCCCAGGTAAAAAAAACGAGGGGTGTCAAGGATTTTCATCCCTAACACCCCTCGGTGTGTAGCTATCGATCAGTCTCCTCTAGAGGAGCGTGCTGACGTCGAGCCCTGGTGGAAGCAGAACGGTTCCGATTACGTGAATGACGCCGTTAGAAGCCATCACATCAGCGGTGGCAACGGGTACCGAGTTCACGGCGACCCCACCGGTCGTCGAGAGTACGAGGTCTTGGCCCTCAACCGTCGTGACGTTACCGTCAACGACATCAGCAGCGAGAACAGCGCCGGAGACGACGTGGTAGGTCAGAATCTGAGTCAGGACGTCAACGTTCTCTGGCAAAAGCAGGGCATCAAGGACGCCGGCTGGGAGCGCAGCGAATGCTTCATTGGTCGGAGCAAAGACCGTGAAAGGACCGGTTCCCTGCAGTGTCGCCCCGAGATTGGCAGCCGTTATGGCGGCAACCAATGTAGAGAAGTCTGCGTTGTCAGAAGCGACAGCAACGATGTCCCCCACCGATGTGGGCATTACGTCGGTCGTCTCTTCGCTAGCCGAAGGCTGACTCGTTGGCTCTTCTGCAGCGGCCGCGCATCCCGTTAGAAATAGCGCCGACACTGCAACTAGTGCAATGAGTGATTTTTTCATTTGTTTCTCCTTGAACGTGTTGTGGTTCTCAAAGACTGCATCCGCTCCCGAAAGGCACGCCAAATAGCGGCCTAAACGCGGCATTTTTGTGCCGGCAGGAGATGAGCAACCCACTTCTTCATGTGTTGTGGTGTTGTTTCAATCCTGCAACATCAACCTGTGTACGTACTCAGGAACGTAGGAGAAAACCCCTCCACTATTTTGGCGGGGGCGAAGGATTGGTTAGGCGAGTGCGCTTTCGATCGCGGCGATGACCTCAGGCGAATCGGGCTTCGTGGTGGGGCGGAATCGCTTGATCTCACCGGAGGGCAAGACCAAGAATTTCTCAAAGTTCCAGATAACCGGTCCGGCCTTGCCGGCGGAGTCCTTGGCCTTCACAAGCTCCTTATAGAGAGGGTGTCGTGTGCGACCGTTGACCTTTGCCTTCTCCAACATGGGGAAGGTGACGCCCCAGGTCGCTGAGCAGTACTCGGCGATGTCTTCGCTGCTCTTGAGCTCTTGGAGGAATTGGTTCGATGGCACTCCCAGCACAGTGAAGCCACGATCGCCATACTTCTTCTGCAACTCTTCGAGAGCCTCATATTGCGGGGAGAGCCCGCAACGCGAAGCGACATTGACGACGAGGACAACTTTTCCGGCGAATTCGCCAAATGTTGTCTCGCGGCCGCTGAGGGTGGTTAAAGAAATCTCGTTCACAGTCATGCCACGATTTTACTGAGGCCGACTGTGAACGAGATGACAGGAAACGAGAAATATCCTCGTTGTGTCGTTCCTAGATTGATTTGATGATGCGCTTGATGTGCGAAGCGATAACGGTCTTTTCGAGCTCGCTGGCTTCCTCGATCTCGCCCTTGGTGGGAAGGTGGCGCCCGGAGCTCCAAACGGCGACGCCCAACGTTGAGTATCCAACGCTGGCGGCGAGAGAAACCATCGCGACATCCTTCAGAAGGTTCTCGCGGGGGAGTTCGCCAATTTCGTAAACCGTGTCGCTAATCTTCTTCTTCTTGACGTCGCTAACGAGCGTGTAGAGGCGGGCCATGTTGATCTCGGTCAGATCGGTCATGAGCGTGCCATAGCGGTTATTCACCAGCTCGGTGATTTGAAGGGACGCAGTGGGGTAGTTGATAACACTGCCCCAGCCACCCATAGCGTTGAAGGAATCGATTGTTCCTTCCATCCATGCACGGAGGCGGTCTTCGGGAGTCTTCTTGGCGGCCTTGATGAGTTTCCACAGGCCGGTAATGTGACGTTGATAGACGATTGCTGCCGCCTCTGCAAGAAGCTCGTCGCGGCTTCCGAAGTGGAAGTTGACGAGGCTATAAGAGACTTCGAGCACATCACAGACGGCAATCGCGTTGAACGTTGAGGGCCCAACGCGGCTGACATCATCAATCGCAACGTAGACCATTTTTTGACGATTCGATGGATTCGGATCGTCACTGAATTGAAGCCAAAAATCTGCGTCAAGCTTGCGATTTACTGGCGCTTGCGCGTCGATTGTTGGTCGAGTTTTTGACAATCTTGATACGTGCTTTTCCCCATTGATATCCATTTAGCTCACCTTACGTGCCTTTTTTGCGAACACTGCAAGGATGAAATGCCTCGACCGTGTCGCTATATCTTTTAGAAAATTGGGAATTAAATTCCGCTAAACCAATAATAGGGGGGGAAACAGGAGGATTGCTTCAACGATTAGTCTTCGAGGATGAGCAAGTTTGCGAGCAGTATGCGGTCTCACCTTTTAGAGACATTTTCGGGTGACAGCGAGGGGACGCCTCATTGGGTCGCCAACATTGAAAAGGGTGACGATGCGGGCTTCTTCGGCCCGGGCTCTGCCTCGTGGACCGTTCATGGGGGCATGCCCACCATGGTCGCCGGCATTCGCGCCCTCCTGATGCAGACGTTGCACCCCGGAGCTATGGCCGGTGTTCACGACTGGTCTCGGTACAAGGAAGATCCTTTGGGACGTCTCGCGGGCACGATTCAGTGGCTCATTACGGTCACCTTTGGCGACAGGGCTTTAGCGGAGTATGAGTCTTCTCGCGTCGCAAAATTTCACAATCGGGTTCAGGGGACATACACAGACTCGTGGGGCAAACAACGCCCATACTCCGCGGGAGACCCCGAATTGCTGGAATGGGTGCACG
>Ga0114978_10001484_pt1 | contig 19731 bp, 17 predicted proteins | sample S_140212_EF_Meta_FD_87027 | JGI IMG/M metagenome (GOLD analysis project Ga0114978, IMG submission 87027) | Freshwater microbial communities from Lake Simoncouche, Canada to study carbon cycling - S_140212_EF_MetaG | ecosystem: Environmental > Aquatic > Freshwater > Lake | place: Lake...
CGGTGCAGATTTAGCGACAAATGACGCAGCCAAATTTCCGCCTGCGCCTGTTTTGTTTTCAACAACCACCGATTGACCTAATCGCGTCGTCAAATCATTGGCAATAATTCTTCCAACCACATCAACCGCCCCACCCGCGCCAAATGGCACGATTAATTTAATGGGTTTATTGGGGTAAGGTTGCGCCAGAGAAAGTGAACTTGTTAACGCCAAAACGCCCCATACAAAAAACAATCTTTGAATACAAGCAACAAAAAATTTTGAATAGAAGAAAAAAATCTGCTTCATACATTCTCCAAAAAATTAAAGAGCACTCACTTCATGACATTCAGACTTCAATGTTCCAATAATTGTCCAGTTTTGCTGATGTAGCCCTTGGCCATGAGTTCTGCCTGAGCCTCGGGTGAAAATTCTGCTTGGGGAGTGTTGCCTGCAATCACAAACATCAAGCGATGCGTGCGATTGGGCTCGTTATGGGTTACGTTTTCAAATCGTCTTTGAACGCCAGGCGGAAATGAAATCACTTCACATGGATCGAGTTCAAAAAATTCAACATGACCATCGAGCTCCCATGAACAACGCCAACGTCCACTGATCGGCATAAAAGTTTCATTGGTATCGTGGTTATGCATCATGGGGCCGTGTCCTGGAAGCGCATCACAAAAACCCAAATTAAATCCTTCATTGATTTTGATCGCTGCATTTTCTGCTGCTTGCGCACCAACAGGCGAGACGAGTGTTGGGTCACCTTCGGGAGGTTGAAAACCAATGATGTTAATGAGAGAACGGGTTGCACTCGGGTAGCGACTATCGGGCAGGCCGCCATCAAATCCTTTTTGATCCGATTTGAGCGCGACACGTCGACGCATCTCTTCAACTGTGACTCTTTTGGTAGGAATTTTGTTCATGATGTTGTACTTTGAATAAAAACGAACGACTGTGCACGCCAAGTCTTGCCTGAACCCATCCTAAAGGATTTTTATAAATATCGTCAATCAAGTATGACCCTAATGAACAATATGGCGTTGAACATGCATTCATCAGAGCCTCCTCTGAACTAAATACAGAATAATTTAATCCTTTCGGATGACAAAATATCTATAAATCTAATTGAATTATTTTTGAAAAGACCGACAATTCAAATGACTATCAACACTTCATCTTTTCTTGATTGGGAACTTATGAAAATCATTCGACAATCTTTATGCATCACTGCAGTTTTGTTTGGAACATTAACATGGGCACAAACAGATTTTCCTAATAAACCGATTCGTTTACTCATACCCTTCCCACCTGGGGGCGGCACTGATTTTGTGTCGCGCGTTGTAGGCAGCAAACTAGCAGAAACAACGAAATGGGCTGTGATACTCGAAAACATGCCGGGTGCAGGTGGTAATTTAGCCATTGCTGCAGCGGCCAAGGCTGCACCCGATGGTTACACCATTGTGATGGGGCAAAGCGACAACATGATGCTCGGTCCTTGGCTTTATCCCAACGTGGGCTATGACACGATCAAAAGTTTTACGCCTATTATTCAAGCCACTGTGGCACCACTGGCTATCGTGAGCAATGCACAACCTGTTGGCCAACAGCATCGAATTCAAACTCCCGCTGATATGGTGGCCAAAGGCAAAACTGAAAAAGGTTTTACCTGGGCCTCTGCGGGCAATGGAACCGTGGGGCATCTCTACACAGAACAATTCAAACAAGCAACACAAACAAAACTGCTTCACGTGCCCTACAAAGGCGCTGCACCTGCATTAAACGATGTCATTGGGGGATCCGTGGACATGGCCATTTTGTCTGTGCCCTCTGTACTGCCTTTGGTTAACGGTGGCAAACTCAAACCCGTTGCAATTACAACAATCAAACGCTCTCCCATGCTCCCCGACACTCCAACCTTGGATGAGGCAGGAATCAAAGGTATTGATGTAGGAATATGGCTAGGTTTATTTGCACCAGTGGGTACACCACCAGCAGTTGTCGCTCGACTCAATGCCGAGATCAACAAAGTTTTAGCGATGCCAGATGTACGAGAAAAAATTGCAAATGGGGGTGCCACTGCAGTGGGCGGCACATCCGAAGAATTTGCTCAATTTGTTCGTACCGACTATGCGCGCTGGGGCAAAGTCGCCAAAGAATCCAATATCAAAATTGATTGATTGATTCAGCGTGAAGTGGGACTCATCCCACCGCGCGTTGAACCGATTCCAACGATGAAAGTTTGAGCCGCGGGCCTGAACGCATAAATTGACCTGGCAGTTCGCGCTTCATCAAGTCTTGTACGCGCATGGCGATTGAAGCCAGTTTTTCTAAGTCGATACCTGTTTCATAGCCACATTCGTGGAGTAAATAAACCAAATCTTCTGTACAGATATTGCCTGTTGCACCTGGTGCAAATGGACAACCACCCAGGCCACCAAATGAAGATTCGTATTCACGAATACCGAGTTCAAGTCCATTCATCACGTTGGCCAAACCAATGCCACGGGTGTTGTGAAAGTGAAGCGCAATTACCGCTTGTGGATGACGCGACCTGATTGCCTCTACCACTCTTGACACCACAGGCGGTGTGGCCATACCCGTTGTATCTCCTAAACTGATGTTGCGTACACCATCAGCCATGTATGCATCGATGATCTTGAGAATGTTTTCAATCTTGACGTCGCCTTCAAACGGACAACCAAATGCAGTAGCGACTGCACCACGCAATGAGATGCCGAATTTTTTGGCAATGGGTGCAAATTCATTGAAGTCTGCAATGGCTGCATCGATGGATTTATTTAAATTGGCTTGGCAATGAGTTTCGGATGCAGAAATAAACGAAGCCATCATGTCGACCTTGGCTGCAGCTGCCCGCTCGGCACCTCGAGCGTTGGGCACCAATGCAGTGATTCGTACACCAGGTTTGCGAACAATCATGTCCATGAGTTGAGCGGCATCGGCCAATTGAGGCACAGCACGCGGTGAAACAAAGGACGTGGCTTCAACACTCGTCACACCCGCATCAATCAGTGCGTTGATTAAATCGGCTTTTGACTGTGTGGGGATGAATTCTTTTTCGGCTTGAAAACCGTCACGGGTGCCAACTTCGGTGACGAGTACAAAACGATCATTGTTAGATTTGGGTTGGTACGACATATTAAAGTCCTATTTGAAAAAAAATGAAAACTAAATCACACCACGCGCGCGCAGTTCATGAATTTGTTGGGTATTAAAACCCAGTTCTGTCAATATAGCATCAGTATCTGCACCAAGCAGGGGCGGGGGGCGATGGACGCGACAGGGCTCATCTGTGAATTTAATTGGAAAACCCAAGACATCGAGCTTGCCGTGCTGTGGATGATCAATCGTCATGCGCATTTGTTGGTGCTGCGTTTGTGGGTCCTCAAACACCTGCCCCATGTCTAAAACCTTACCGCATGGAATTCCCGCTCGGTTGATCGCATCTATCCAATGAGCAACCGATTGTTTTTTGGTCTGCAAATTGATCTCGGCGTTGATCGCCAAACGATGAAGGTAGCGATCGTCATTGGTTTGAAAGTCGGGATGATCGCGAAGATGGCCTAAATCGAGTGCATCAAGCAGTTTGAAATAAAACCTATCGTTGGATGGAGCAATTGCAATTTGACCATCTGACGCTTCAAATAATCCGTAGGGTGACGCTAAGCTGTGATCATTACCCGTTCTCTTGGGTATCTTTTCATTGGCAAAGTAATTGGTAGCCAAAAAAGCCAACATGCTGGTCATGCCATCGGTGAGTGCAGTGGCGATTTCTTCGCCCTCGCCTGTTCGGTTGCGACGAACCAATGCAGCCAATATACCCATCGCTGCTTGCTGGCCTGCCACCAAATCAGAAATCGGTGGGCCCGCGCGCATCGGTGGGCCTTCTTCAAAACCTGTCACACTCATAAACCCGCTCATTGCTTGTGCGATGAAGTCAAATGAAGGCCTGTCAGTGTATGGTCCCGTTAAACCAAAGCCCGTGACATGACAGCTGATGATGTCAGGCTTGAGAGCCATCAACTCTGCTCGACCTAAACCCATTTTCTCCATCACGCCAGGACGATAGTTGTTAACGATTACATCGGCTTGTCGAATCAATGATCGCAAAATATCCATGCCCTCTTTGGTACGAAGGGCCAGTGTGAGTGAGCGTTTATTGCGATTGAAACTTGCGAAGTAAAGTGAATAACCATTGACAGATGCGCCTTGTTTTCTGACAGGATCGCCATCGAATGGGTCTTCGATCTTGATGACTTCAGCACCCATGTCCGCTAAAAACATCGAACAAAAAGGTCCTGCAAGTATGCGCGTCAAATCGACTACGCGAATTCCTTCAAGTTGCATCTGAGTTGTCTTTTACAATAATTTCATTCAGCTTCAACACCCGCTGCTTTTAAAATTTTCCCCATCAACGGTGACTCTGATCGAATTGTTTCTGCAACTTTATTGGGGGTGCTATGAAGAGGTGCAACACCCAACTTGCCCAAAGTTTCACGAACATCATTCAATTGCATGATCTTGCCGAGCTCCAAGTTGATGCGATTAATAATTTCTATAGGCGTTCCTTTGGGTGCAACGATAGACCACCACACACCCGATTCAAAACCTAGCACACCCGACTCAATCATCGTGGGTACATCGGGCAATGCAACGGATCGCTGAGCGCTGGTTACTGCAATTGCTCGCAACTTACCGCTTTTAATATGCGGCATCGCAGGCACCATATCTGAGAATACCATTTGTATTTGACCTGCCAATACATCAGTCACTGCTTGTATTGTTCCTTTGTAAGGGATGTGAACAATGTTGACGCCAACCGCACTTTTATACATTTCACCGCTGATGTGCGATTGAATTCCTTTACCACCCGAACCGAAATTGAGTATGCCTGGATTGGCTTTGGCATAAGCCGTTACTTCAGCCAATGTGGTAACGGGTACAGATGGATGAACAACCAAAACCTGTCCAGCAGAAGCGACCAACGCAATCGCTGAAAAATCATCAATCGGATCAAAAGATAATTTTTTGAACATGAAAGGGTTATTCACAACTGTGCTGCTATTTGAAAGCAATAAGGTATATCCATCGGGAGCAGATTTAGCCGCAGCCTCATGACCAATATTACCGCTGGCTCCTGCGCGGTTATCCACAGTGATAGGCTGCCCTAACCCTTCTGAAAGCTTCATTGCAATCAATCTTGCCAGCACATCGCTGGTACCGCCTGGTGGAAAAGGAGCAATCAGTTTGATGGGTTTATTGGGATATGCAGACTGAGCCCATGAAATATGGGGAGACGCGACGTATATAAATGCAAAAAGAGTGATGAATAGATATCTCAGCCCAGCGTATGAAAAAGTCAACATTCGGTAGTCTCCTTTGATATTTCAAACATTGTCCTCTATTTACTTATCACTGCACGGACCACATTTATTAAGTTTTGAGCTTATCAGGCGGAATGAGTGCAATCGCTTTTTCCCAGCGAGCGCGATCATCCTGTAAAAATTTTACAAACTGCGATGGCTTGATGGTGTTGATGGGATCGTACCCATTTGGAATCAAAAAGTTCTCACTAAAATCTTTGCTCGATGTCACATCCCAAATATCGTTGGACATTTTTTGCACAATGTCTTTGGGTGTTGCTGCGGGTGCAAATGCGCCAAACCAAGAGCGTGCTTCAAATGCAATACCACCCGCTTGCAAAACAGTGGGCACTTGGGGCAACAAGGGGTGTCTTTCTGTACCGGCAAACGCAAGCGCTTTGATCCTGCCCGAACGAATATGCGACAGTGGTAGCGCCAACGCACCTAACAATAAATTAACCTCGCCAGCAAGCAGCGCAGACATTGAAGGTGCAATTCCTTGGTATGGCACATGCAACAACTCAATACCTAAACGATTGGCCAGCACTTCAAACATCACATGATGTTGACTTGCAATACCTGGCGATGAATAAGAAACTTTTCCTGGATTGGCTTTTGCATAAGCAACAAACTCTTGAAAATTATTAGCAGGAAAACTGCCATGTGCCACAAGTAAAAACGAGATCTGACACATGATGGATAAAGGTGCAAAATCTTTATCTGCGTTGTAGGGCATATTTTTGTTTAACAACGGAATGATGGAAAACGCAGGATCAGCGGCCATCAAAATGTTGTATCCATCCGCAGGCGCTTTTGCAACATAGGTTGTACCGACCAAAGAATTGGCTCCTGCGCGACTCTCCACCACCAACGGTTGCCCCCATTTAGGAAGCAACTTGCCACCGATGTAACGCGCCATTTGATCAACCGAACCACCCGCTGCAAAGGGGACGGTGACTTTAACGGGGCGGGTAGGAAAATCTTGACTTTGTGCACCAGAAAACTGTGCGTGCAAAGCCATTGGTGCAGCAATTGCAGATTGAAGAATTTGTCTGCGATTGAGTGTGTTTGATTTTTTCATATGCATTCTCCTTTAGATAAAAACTTCAAAGTTTGGAAGGTGATGAATAACCATAAATCTTTTTTGCGGCCTCTTCACTGATATAGCCTTTTAAAAGATCATGCGTGATGCTGTCGATTGAACGTTTGGATGGTTCACCGTAGCCACCGCCTCCCCCAGAATCGACTTGTACCCAATCGCCCTTTTTGAGTGAACGGTCGGCTTTCTTTAAGTGCTCTTCACGATCAGTTCCTGGATTCAAAATTACTTGCCCACTTGCACCATCGTGCCCTGAGTTAACCCCCCATGGCGGGCATTTTGTTCGATCCATACTCACGTTGAGGTGACAGTCTTGAAGCGCTTTGACGCGCTTGCTAACACCGAGTCCGCCTCTGAATTGACCAGGTCCACCCGAATCTTGTCTGAGAGAAATGGAATCGAAAAAAACCGGATAGAGCGCTTCTTGCAATTCAACAGGCACGTTGAACGTATCGCCATGCGCATAGGTTTTAAATGGACCACTGCCATCCCCTCTTTGACTCGCGCCAAAACCACCTTGACCTGTTTCAAGATTTTTAAACAGCTCTCCATTTGCTTTTCTGCCACTGAACACATGAACACCAAAAGCACCGTGATGTCCGCCTGCAACCAAATCAGGTCTTGCTTGACCCACTGCACGCAACACAACGTCAATGACTGTGGCTAAGGGCGTACTGTAACGCGCCATCGGTGCTGTTGCTGGAGCGCTCAAAAATTTTCCTTCAGGCAATACAACCGACAAACATCGAAAGGTTCCTTCGTTGGGTGCATCACCATTGGGTAAAAGATAACTCATTGCAATTCTCGCGGCAGTGATTCCGCCGCCTAATGCGCCAGAATTAAACGGGCCTTTGAGCACGGGCGCGATATCTGAAAAATCAACTTCGAGTTGCTTACCCTTAATCCGTACAGTAACTGGTATCGGAACGACTTGCCCCACTTGAATGCCGTCGTCATCAAGTTCAGCATAGGCCGTATAAGTGCCATCAGGAATGCCTTCAATGATTTGACGTGCTGCTTGTTCTGATTTCATCCACAGTTGCTCAATCGCGTGCGATACAGTTTCAACGCCATATTGCTTAAGTAATCCTTGATACAGATTGCGTCCAAGCAAACAACCGCCCATTTGTGATGCCACATCACCCAAAACAACGACAGGAAATCGAGTATTGAATTCGATCATCCGATAAATATCTTGAACGGGCTGCCCTGCTTTTTGCAACTTAACAGTTCTAAACTGAATGCCTTCTTGAAAAATACTCACAGTGTCATTCGTCGCAGATGAGCCCACTTCACGACCACCCACATCCGTCCAATGTGCGGCTATTGCTAAAAACGCTTCAGGAGATCGCGATTGTTCGCTGGCAAATATGGGCGTATACATAACAACGTTATTGAGATGCTGACCCAACACACCTGAATAATTACAAATGATCACGTCACCGTGCTCGAACCCATCTTTGCCATAAAAATAGATGCCATCCTCGACGGCAGCACCCAAAATATTCGCAACAAAAAGAGGGATGCCGCCTTTTCCCTGCGATATCAATCGACATTCAACGTCAACAATTCCCACTGCAAAATCTTTGTATTCATAAATGAGTGGACTAAATGCAGTACGCGTGATGTTGGCCTCGATCTGTTCAGGAATGGCTAACAATTTGTTTCGAATCACCTCTAAGGTGATGGGATCGATGGAGTGGCAATTGCTCATAAAATTTTGTGATTGCAAAAAATAAATTAAGTTAATGAAACATCAATGTGAAGTTCTGCGAGACGACCAATATGGAATCGATCGCCTTCATCGATGAGGCAGGTAGCGCCATACTCTTCAATCAACGCAGGACCTGGATGCGCAAAACCGATGGGCAACTCGGCACGCTGAAAGACAGGCATTTTTTTCCAACTGCGACTGCGCGCGAGAAAAACCTCTCGTTGAACTGTCGTAGGACTCGACTTTGCTCCTGCCACCGATTGAATCGCCATGGCCTCTAAGTTGGGTTTTTGTACCGCATGTCTTACGATGGTTGCAATGGAAACAAACTCGATGAGTGCACCTGCAGTCACATGTCCATAACGTTGTCGATACGTATTTTCAAAATGTTCTTGGAGTGAATCACTCGTTGTGTTTGAATCCCACAAAATACGGAGCGTGTGGTGTTGACCCTTATAACGAAGTTCAGCATACCGCAACACAATCATGTCGTTCTGCGATTGAGACGCAGGCATTCGAGCCTTGATCACGCTGAGCATATCTTCGCATAATTTGACTGCATGAATGAGATTGGCTGCATTGAGAGGCGCCAAAAATGTTCGACTTTCATCGGACTCCACTTCTGCAAACAGCATACCTAATGCAGAAAAAACGCCCGCACGAATCGGAACAATCACTTTAGGAATCGAGAGCTCTCGAGCGAGTTCGACACTATGCAATGGGCCACCACCGCCGTATGCAAACAAAACAAATTCTCTGGGGTCCTCACCACGTTCGATAGTTATTTTTCGAATCGCAGCAGACATCTTCACCGAAACCAATGTGAGTAAGCCTTGTGCAATTTGAGGGACGTCATGCTCACTCGTGTATCCAAGAGGCTCGCCTAATTTTTGCCAAATGGCTTCACGTGCTTTTTCTACACTCAGTACGATATCTTCGCCCATGCGCGCTTGCGGGTCGAGTCGACCTAAAACAATATTTGCATCCGTAACTGTTGGTTCAGTACCGCCTCTACCAAAAGCAACGGGGCCTGGAAAAGATCCTGCACTTTCAGGGCCCACACGCAAACGATCTTCGACATCAAGTCGAGCAATCGATCCACCGCCCGCACCCACTTCAATAATATCGATTATGCTGCTGCGAATAGGAAATCCATGTTCATAGCCACCCACCCAATACGAAGTCTTGATATCAAATTGTCCAGACTTCACCAATGCACATTTGGCAGTTGTGCCACCAATATCAAAAGCAACCATGTGCGAGATACCCAAAGCTTGTGCGTAAGCGGCAGCGCCCACCACACCACCAACAGGACCCGACTCGACCAATCGAACAGGTTGTGCAGAAGCCACTTCAAAACTGATTACACCCGAACCCGAGCCCATAAAGTAGCGCTCTCCGACAAATTTTCTTTCATCAAGGCCTTTGCTCAATAGATCTACATAGCGACCCACCTCGGGGCCGACAAACGCATTGGCAGATGCGGTTGCCGTTCTTTCATACTCATACCATTCGCGCGATAACTGACTTCCGTAAGTAATGAATGCATGAGGCAATAATTTTTGCAATGCGTTTGCAACCGTTTCTTCGTGCGCAGGGTTTGCGTATGCGTTGATAAAAGAAATCGCAACAGACTCAACGCCCTTCTCTTTCCATTGATGCGCTAAATTTTCTAACTCCAAAAGATCAGGCGCGGCAACCGATTCACCCATCGCATTGCTTCTTTCGGTTAGCTCATAGCGACGCTCACGAGAAATCAATGGGTCGGCTTTGCGGTAATGCATTTGATAGGGCAACGCCCTGTTCCCTCTCGCAATTTCTAATACATCTTTAAAGCCGCGCGAGGTGAGCAACACCGTATGCGAACCTTTTCTTTGCAACAGCGAGTTAATCACCAAAGTGGTGCCGTGCTTAAAAGACAAAGCGTTTGAAATCGATAACCCAAGTGCGGCCATACATTCATCAATAGCACGAACAAAATTGTCGTATGAAGTGAGACACTTCACTGCTTTTAAATCCCCTGTTTGGATATCAAAAACAGTTAAGTCAGTGAAAGTGCCGCCAATGTCAACCGCGAGTAAAAATGCGTTTTTTGCTTGATTCATGAATCTTCCAACTTTTGAATTCAAACAATATGCGTCGTGAGTATGCCGATTGCGTCCACCTCGGCCTCCATCACATCACCAGGCTTGAGATAAAAATCGTCAGCGTTGGGTTTTCTGTGTAAGGCAACGCCCTCGGGTGTGCCTGACGCAATCATGTCTCCCGCGCCCAATCCCGATTTGGACCAAAACGAAATTAGTTGTGGAAAACTAAAAACCATATCGCCACAGCTCTCGTCTTGCAAGGTTCGACCATTGACGCGAAGTGAAACGTGCATTTTGGAGGGATCAGAAATTTCATCAGCCGTGACTATCCAAGGACCAATTGGACCAAAGCCTGGAAAATTTTTCCCCATCATGATCATTTGATTGCGCATTTCTTTAAGTTGCCATTCACGAGCAGACAAGTCATTAAAAACGGTATAGCCAAATACGTGCTCGAGCGCACTCTCTTCGCTGACGCGAAAACAGTTTTTGCCCAATATGGCAACGACTTCTACTTCGTAATCAAACGCGTGAACGTCTGCGGGGCGTGCAACGCGAGCTTGATGAGGTACAAGCGTATGAGCCAGTTTAATGAACGCCGATGGAAATTCAAAATGAATTCCTGTTGCGCCTTGTGTTTTCCAATAATCCAAACTCTCTTGTTTGTGTCGACCAAAATTGCGTCCTGCACAAATAATTGAACGCGCAGGTAATGGAATATCCCATGCTGCTGTACTTGCAGTCTCAACCCATTGCGAGTTTTGATGATTCACAGACCATTTAATCAATCGACGGATGTGATCCAACGCTTTGTCTCCACTTTCAATGATGCCTTGCATGTTCAATCCTGCAAGCCATTGATCGCCCATGGATGCGGCCGCTTGAGAAATGTCCAGCGCCATTGGCGTGGAGGAGTCCCATTTGACAATAACAGCGTTGCGCAATCCATGTGCGCGTTTGATGATGCCTAATTTCATTCTGCTTTGATTCCTAGTTGACGGATGAGTGGGACCCAGAGCTGACGCTCTGCTGAGATGAATTCACCCGCTTGTTCGGGTGACATATTACCTAAAGGTTGCTCGCCAATGCCTTGAATACGAGCAATGAGTTCGGGACGCGTCAGTGCAAGGTTGACGGCCTTATTCATTTCTAAAACGATATTTCTAGGCGTTTGTGCAGGCGCTAAAAGAATAAACCATGCGCTGATTTCCATATTTGCAAAGTTAGACTCTTTGAGCGTGGGCACTTGTGCAAGAGGAGGAAAACGTTGGTCATCCATTAACGCCAATGGAATCATTAACCCGTTGCGTGCTTGCTGCATTGACGAGGGAAGTGGATCAAACATCAAATCCACATTGTTGCCCATCACAGCAGTAACGGCAGGCGCACTGCCACTGAATGGAATGTGATTGATTTTGAATCCCATCAACGCTGCAGCATATTCACCCGTGATGTGAGTGATGTTGCCAATTCCTGCTGAAGCCATGCTCAAGGGTGGTTGTTTTTTGCGCGCCAATTCCAAAAAATCTTTGAGATTGGTAACGCCCAGATCTTTGCGAACAAACATCAACAAAGGGGACTTTGCAAGTCCTACAACAGGAGTAAAAGATTTTTCTGGGTCGTAGGGCATCTTGCTAAACAAGGCTTGGTTCAGAACGGTAGGACCATTTCCACCGATCAAAAAAGTTTTGCCATCGGGTTTGGCGCGCGCAACAAAATCAGCGCCAATCATGCCACTGGCACCTGCTTTGTTTTCAACAAGGATAGGCGTATTGAGAATTACAGAGGTTTCTTGTGCAATGATGCGCGCCACTTGATCGGCAGCACCGCCTGGTGGAAACGTCACAACAAATCGAATCGGAATTTGTGCAGTTTGTGCAGCTTGTGCAAAGACCTGACTGCTAGAACAAAGCAACAAAATAAAACAGAGGCGAAATAAATTAAACAGTCGCATGTGATGTCTCCTTTAATAATTTTTGTGATGCTGCATATTTTCCTGCGATTCGTCCCGATGTAAAAGCCCAAGCCAAATGAAGACCATGCCCCCGAAGTAGTAATCCGCCCTGCCCGATGCAACCGACCGCATACAAACTTTCGATGGGCTGTCCTGTTGCGCCCATCACTTGGCATTGCGAATTAATTGCAATAGAACCTTCGGTGGTAGTGAGCATGGCTTGCACGGGACCAAGACCTACCCAATAATCAGCAGAGATACCCGACAAACTTTGACGCAAACCTTTTGCGTTGGATAACCCCATTGAAGTAGATAATGTTTCTAAATCTTTGGCTTTAAAAGTGATATCAGGTCTGCCACTGATGTAATCATCGATAAAAGCGTATGCAATGCTTGGGGCTGTAGAAATAAAATACGGTAACGCGTTGAATTTTTTTGCAACATGATTGGGCATCACAATAAAGCCACGTCGTGACTCGGTCATTGCAATTGATTTTGCTGGACTCTTGTTATCAAGTAATTGCCCATTCTCATCGACCAATACGGCGCCTTGTGCAAACAATTGCTCAGAAGGTGACATATGCGCCATCAACATGGGCTTGGCCAATAATTTTTTAAGCGCAGGTGGCGCGTATTCAAAAAACATTGCCATGAATTGATTGAGCCAAGGCCAACTCGGCATTTTGTTGGCGATGTGGGTTGAAGTGCCTGCAGGAAACCGCATTTGCGGACCAAAAACATGTTGCATATTGAGTGTTTGCGCACCGACTTTGCATGCAACATCAAACATTTCACCTGTATTGGTTGGATTAATTGGAATAGCGCGCGATGCTTCTAAAGGCAAATGAGCAGAGCACATGGTTTTGCTTGCGCTGAAATCACCACTGGCCAAAATAATGGCTTTTCGTGCGCTGACGCGATGCATGCCATCCAAACTTTTAAAACTCAATGCATGAACGCGTCCATCTGCATATTGATGCAATTGACTTACGCTCGATTGCGTTTGTATTTCAACGCCCAAGCTTTGACATGCAATCAGTAATCGTTTAACAATGGATGCAGCACCCGGAACAGCGTTGTGCATGCGCTCGACTCTGTGCGGGGGTTCGGCATAAGGCCCCACAAATACAACGCCCATCTGGCTCAACCAATCAACCGTAAGTGAGGCTTGCTCGGCAAGTACTTGTCGTAAATTTGCATTGTCATGTACTAATAAATCAGCCGTGAATAACTCCATGTCCGTAATAAAATCGTTGCTATTGTCAACAATGCCGGCTTGTTTTTGTAAATGCGTTCCTGCAGCGCTAATCGATCCAACGGCCATGCGTGATGTCCCACCTGGGCGTTGTTGACTTTCTAAAACCAAAACTGATGCGCCACTCTCGGCTGCACTGACTGCTGCAGCCAAGCCAGAACCTCCTGCGCCCACCACGATGACATCATAACTTTTAGAATCAATAGCACCTGCAAATTCTGTCATTGTGCTTTGACACCAGAATCACTGATAATTTTTGCTGATCTTGAAAAATCAAGCGCTAAAAATTTTGCAAACTCTTCGGGACTTGTTCCTAGGGGCTGAATTCCATTTTGAAACATTTTGTCTTTGACTTCTTTTTCAGCCAAGCTTGCAAGTACGCCTGAATACAGTTTTTGAATCACATCTTTTGGCGTTCCTGTCGGTGCAAGCAACCCAGTCCATGATGAATAATTAAATCCAGTTACACCCAACTCTGCCAATGTAGGAATATCTGGCGTGAATGGAGATCTTTTAGCGTTACTCACTGCCAAGACTTTGAGTTTGCCTGTTTTGATATGCGGAAGAATATTAGTTGGCGTACTGAATGCAACTTGGGTTTCGCCCGCTAACAATGCAACCGATGCAGGCGCCGCGCCTTTGTAAGGAATATGCGTGATTTGTGTGCCCGTTGCTGTTTTAAACATCTCACCCATCAGATGCTGCGGCCCACCCGCACCAGACGTTCCATAATTAAATTTTCCTGGATTGGCTCTGAGCTTAGCTAGCAATTCATCCAAAGTATTAACTTCTAAATCGGAATGTACGGCAATCAACAAGGGTTGATCCATGATGCATGAAATTCCTGTGAAATCTTTTGCTGTATCAAAACTCAAGGATTTCATCAAACTGGGGTTGGATGTATGTGCAGGTGCAGCCATCAAGAGCGTATAGCCATCGGGAGCAGAGCGCGCCACATATTCCGTACCAATGGCTGCGTTGCCACCCGCACGGTTATCAACGACGATGGATTGACGCAGGTAGCGTCCTAAGGGTTCGGCCAAAATTCTGGCCGTCACATCCACAGGACCGCCTGGCGAATAGGGCACCACAATCCGAATAGGACGCGATGGATAGGCCTGAGACCAACTCGATGAGCTACCCATTGCTGCCAATGAGCCCGCCAGATTAACAAGCATTCTTCTGCGCGATAAATTCATACAGGCCTCCTTCTTTTCAAGTTGTTATAGCAAATTTTGAGTCGACAACGCTTGTTTTGGCTGACGCACTGGAGACAGAAATTGAAAAAAAATGTACAGTTCGCATTGAATTTGCCCTATAAACCAAGCATCGACAAAAATCATGGAGACTTTTATGCCTATTCGCGGACTCATACCTGCAACACTAACACCCTTTGAGGCCAACGGCAATGTGGACTACAAAGAATTAGAAAAACATCTGATCCACGTCAGCAGTGCAACTGGGCTTTATGGCATCGCGGTCAATGGGCATGCTGGTGAAGTTTTGGCACTCAGTACAGATGAACGCGCGAAAATAGTTGAACATGCCAAAAAAGTCATTCCAAAAAATATCAAGTTAGTGGCTGGTATTGAGGGACACAATTTTGACGATCTGATCGAGCAAGGTCTTCGCGCCAAAAAAGCAGGCGCCGACGTGCTCTTGGTATTGCCGCCTTTTGATGTGAGACCCTATAGAATGCTGACCCATCACACAGAATCAGTGCGTGCCATCTTTCAACGATTGAACGATGAAGTCGATCTGCCGATGATTGTTTTTCAATACGCTGAAGCCTCAGGTGTGGCCTACTCGTTGGCTGCTTTGCGAGCGATTGTTGAAATTCCTCAAGTGGTGGCGATTAAAGCTGCCTGCACCTCAACCACCGCTTTTGTGGAAATCATGAATGCAGTGGGCGATAAAGTCGATGTACTCGCTGCTTCTGATGCACCTTCGTTGTTGGGCATGTTGATGTATCGCTGTCCTGGCGCTTTAATTGGAATTAGCGTGATTGATACCCAAAGATGGTCAGATCTTGTTCGTCATGCAACCCATGGCGAGTTAGATCAAGCGCACAAACTACATATTGAATTTGCAATGCCTGTCATGGATGCTGTCTTTGAAAATCAATTGCATAAATCACATACCAGTTATTTTGCGGCGACCAAAGAAGCACTTTTTCAATCGGGTCACTTGAAGTCTGCACGTATTCGTGCACCACTTGTCAGCCCTGATGCAAAACAAAAAATCACCATTGCGCAATGCTTGCATCAAATTGGTATGACTCCCAACGCATTGTCTAAGGCAGCCTAGGGTTTAAATTGGTTGGCCATCCGCACCCACTTCAATGCTGCCATTGAGTAGCAACTCACTCATTCATATAGCCGATTTTCGGCGTCTGATTTTGATTGGTTTTGTGTCGTCGTGCGTTCGATGGTTAGAAACACTGGCAATTGGTTTATTTGCATACAAAGCAACAGAGTCTGCTTTTATTGTTGCCGTTCTCAGCATGCTACGCATGTTGCCCATGGGATTATTTGGCGCTTTAATTGGGGCGGCGGCTGATCGCTTTGAAGGTCGAAGCACCCTCATTGGCATCCTCATGGTGTCGATGATCACCACGGGTTCATTAGCGATCTTGTCGAGCACAGGCTTATTGCAAGTTTGGCATTTAGGCATTGCCGCGTTTGTGAATGGCATTTGTTGGACAGCAGACAATCCAGTGCGTCGAATGATGTTGGGTGATGTCGTCGGCATTGATCGAGTGGGCTCTGCGATTTCATTTGATGCGGGAGCCAATAATGTCAGTCGCATATTGGGCCCTATATTGGCGGGCACCTTATTGTTTTACTTTGATATTGCAGGTGTTTTTTGGTTTGGTGTATTGCTATATTGCACGAGTGGATGGATCGTCATGCACATGAACAAACGCGATGTACCCGCGCATCAACATCGCGGATCATTGCTAACACCTGTCATCGAAGGTTTCGTATTGATTAAGAATGACCCAAGGCTTATCGGTATTTTTTTAATCACCGTAACTTTTAATATTTTTGGCTGGCCCTACACCAGCATGATTCCTGTCATCGCAACTGATTATTTGCAACTGATACCCAAAGACGTTGGATTTCTTGCCAGCTTTGAGGGTATCGGTGGACTCACGGGTGCATTTTTATTTGCAAACTTTGCGCGACCGCATTGGTATGGGCGTATCTATGTGATTGCAGTTGCCATGTATTTTGTGACGATGATTGGATTTGCAAATACGCTTTGGTCGCCACTGGCCGCATTGTTTTTATTCTGCAATGGGCTCGGAGCGTTGGGGTTTTCTGTGATGCAAGCAACCTTGGTTTACAGAGATTCACCCATTGAGATGCGCGCAAGATTGTTAGGTGTACTTTCAACGTGTATTGGTACGGGACCGATTGGTTTTTTGTATATCGGTTTTTTGGCAGAAACCTTCTCGCCTCGAATAGCCATCGTTGCCTTGGCTGTGCAAGGCCTGATCATGCTGGTCCTGACACGAAGATACTGGTTGCTTTTGTTTAGGTAAGGACTGCATCACTCAATGCAATATAGATTTTGAAATAAATTATTGCATCGATATTTTGGCATTGCGAATTACTTCGCCCCAGCGCACAAACTCTGAATCAAAGTAAACTTTTGCAGCAGCTGTACCGCCATCACCTGCAATCGTTCTCACAATTCCTAATTTAGAAATATCCGCCGCTGCTTCTGGATCACACTGCTGGATTTAAATCCTGTGGTTTGTGTTGTGAAAGCTGATACCCCTTACAAAACGATCAAAGACCTATTGACCGCTATACAAACTCAACCAGACAAGCTTAATCATGCAACTGCGGGCACTGCCATGACACAACATCTCGCAGTTGAAGTTTTATTGCGAGCCCCTAATATTTCCTCATCGAATGCAGTACAAATACCTTACAAAGGCGGCGGAGAAGCAACAGCCGCCGTACTTAGTGGACAAGTGCAGTTTCTTTGCAACAACCTGCCCACCTTGGTTGGACAAATCAAAGAAGGCACGATGCGCGCTTTTGTTACATCCACAACCGAACGACTCAAGGAGTTTCCAGACGTCCCCAGCGCTCGCGGGGCGGGTGTTGGCCCACTTGAGCAAGTCAAGGGCTGGAGCGGACTTTATGGCCCACCCGGTTTACCTGTTGAAGTCATGAATAAATGGAAAGAGGTTCTTAAAAAAGTAGCCGACGATCCAGATTGGCACAAAGCCAATATGAATATGGGCGCCATTGCAGCCTTACGGTCATCATCAGATACAGAAAAATTCGCCCGCGATCAATTTGAACTCTACGAAAAACTTGGCACTGCTCTAGGCCTACGCAAATAAAACTGTTGAAACGATTGCAATGTTATGGCAATATTCATTTTTAAAAAAATTTTAATGCCAGAGGAAAAAATGAAAATTATTAAACAATTAGGATTAACTTTTTTAGTATGCGTTTTTTTTAGCGCAGGTTCATATGCTCAAACTTTAGGTGATGACAAATACCAACCTTTTATTGGGCAGTCAGGTAAAGATGTGGTTTGGGTACCCAGCCCTGATCAACTCATCGACAAAATGCTTAAAACTGCAAAGGTAACAGAAAAAGATATTGTCTTTGATCTTGGCGCAGGTGACGGAAAAATTGCGATTGCAGCTGCTCTCAACTATGGCGCAAAATCCACTGGCATCGAATTCAACCCAGAAATGGCTGCACTGGCTCAACGTAATGTTGAAAGAGCAGGACTCAAAGATAAAGTTCGAATTATCAATGGCGATATTTTTGTAGAAGATTTTTCATCAGCTACTGTAGTGACCCTTTATTTACTTCCAGAACTCAACCTCAAACTCAAACCCATCCTCCAAAAGATGAAGCCAGGTACTCGCGTGGTTTCAAATTCTTTTACGATGGGTGAATGGGAGGCCGATGAAGTGATTGAATCTGACCGTGGTCGAGGTTATTTTTGGATCATTCCTGCCATCATGACCGGCGAATGGAATTTGCAATTGGCAGGCAAAACTGCTCAGCTTTCAATCAATCAAAGGGATCAAAAATTTACTGGAACGCTCAAACTAGGGGGCGAAACTTTTCAAGTGATCAACGGACTTTTACGTGCCAGCGATTTTACTTTTGAATATCAAAGACCAGATCGCAGTATTGTCAAAGTGAGTGGGACTATTGAAGGCGCAACAATAAAGGCTCAGCAACAAATACTCAGTGCCGCGGTCATGATCACAGGGCAACGAAAATAGTTGATTCATTTCTCTCTCCAGTGAATGAATGCTAAAACCACCGATCCACTGAACAACAAAAGCACCGACACATGGATTGCATTTTGACTCATGGCATATCCAATACTCGAGTAAGTTAAGTAAGCACAGGCCAAACAAAACAACGCGGGTGTCAATGGATAGAGAGGCACTTTAAAAGGTTTTGCCCTTTGCGGGTCGCGGATACGAAGCCAAAAAAGAGAGGCGCCGACTAAGCACAGAAATCCCCAAAATACAGGCGCAGTGAACTCAACCATTGCAGAAAAACCATCGGACTCTTGAGTGCCCAATGTAATCAATGCCAGGCTAATCAGAGTCTGAAATAAATAGGCATGTGTGGGGCTTCCGCGCTCACCTTGCCAATGACCTAATGCTCTTAAAGTTTTCCAATCTCTGCCAATCGCAAAACTCGAACGCGCACCCACAACCATGGTTGCATTGATACTTGTTAAGGCTGCAATAGCAACAAATACACCTAAAGCTTTTTGAGCCCAAGGACCAAACGCCAGTCCTATCAAGTCTGAGGCCGCGGTTTTACTGTCTGCCAATCCTTTGAGGCCAAGGCCATTGATCAATGCAATATTCACTAGTAGATAGATTGCAGTAAGTGTCAGCATGCTAATCACAATCACGCGCACCATCGTTGAGCTTGTTCCCTTGAGCTCAGCAGAAACATACGCAGATTCATTCCAGCCGCCAAAAGTGAGTAATACAAAAACCAATGCAAGACCCAGCATTGCAAGGGGTGGAGTACTGCTAAAAAAAGGCGTTGAATCAGCGGTTGGGTGAGTGGGCACAACAAAACCAGCAACGATAACCGCAACCAAGCCTAACACTTCAAATACGGTTAAAAACATTTGTAAACGCGCTGAAGCATTAACACCAAGTACATTAATTGCCGTGAGTAAGATCACAATGGTGTAGGCCCAAATAGCATTGGAATAGGTACCCAAGGACCACACCTGTCCA
>Ga0114978_10001486_pt1 | contig 19709 bp, 8 predicted proteins | sample S_140212_EF_Meta_FD_87027 | JGI IMG/M metagenome (GOLD analysis project Ga0114978, IMG submission 87027) | Freshwater microbial communities from Lake Simoncouche, Canada to study carbon cycling - S_140212_EF_MetaG | ecosystem: Environmental > Aquatic > Freshwater > Lake | place: Lake...
CGTAAATTGTTTTGTGAAACGTTTAGTTTAACGATTTCATCATAAGCTATAGCTTTTAATTGAACTATATTTAGTTCTGCCAATGTAATTTGTTTTTGTTGTTCTTCCATATGTTAATAAGTATGTTGTTTTGTACGATTATAAATAATTATAAAACTTTAAGTTTACTTTTTATAATTTTATAATTTAGAATATTTAAAGTACTTTTGGAAAATCGGTAGGTAATTCAAAGCTGTTAACTAAATACTCATCGAAGAATTTTTTCTTAACATATGATTCATCAACGTTTCTATTAAAATACCCCCATTTATTTTTTAAATCATTTGGATTTATATTTCTATTAGCATATATGTCTTTTTGACGTTGTATACATAAATCTAAATCAAACGATTTTAGATGTAATAACCATAAATCATTATCTCTTAAGAATAAGTCTTGTTTAATTGGTTTACCGTTAATAAAACTTTCAGGCAAAGATGCGTGATGAAACCCAATAGTATATATAAGTGGTTGTGAAGTTATCAATGGTTTATTATATAAAATGTCGGGACATACAAATTTTCTTTGATTAAGTATTTTTTTAGATAAATCCAACTTAGATTCTGAATTATAGTTGTGAATCAAATTATAACCGGTTGTACACATAGTTAATATATTAGATTGTTTCATTAACTCAATGTAATGTGGTATACTTTTATGCTTTAATGGTATTATCATTTCATCTGACTCCACGAATAAAACATATTTATATTTAGTTAATAATCTGGTAACATATTCTCTAACTAAATTTGCCATCCAAACATGATCATGATCGTTTTGAACTTCTACACTAACATTAACATCATTTGGTATATCTAATTCTTGATCTTTGTTATGTATAATGTATATATCTTCTGTATCAAAATGGTTTCTGTAGTAATTTAACCAAATTGGTAACATTATATGTTCATTTCTTACGATTGTAAGTATAGCACTATGTTTTAACATAATTATATTATTTTAATTATACCGATTCCCATAAAAAAACTTTTAGAGTTGAATTCAATTTTGTCTTCATATTGTAACTCGTTCCAAAATTTGCTTACTCCGTATTTGTGCTGATCTGGATGATCTATTTGATTAATATCATGGAAAGCTACATATCCACCGGATTTAATGAACGGTAAGTACATTTCAAAGTCTTTTTTAACACCGTAATAACTGTGATCTCCGTCTATAAAAATAAAATCTAATTTTTGATCTCCTAAAATGTTTGAAACGGTAGTTTTGGTTTCGTTTAAGTGAGAATCTGTATTTATTACATATGCGTTATCACTAAACCGTTTCATGTAATTATACGCTATAAAAAGATTGCGTTGAGTTTCTGTATTTTGATACGATGGACAATCAATACTAATTTTTATACCATTCACACTAGATAATTTACACAAAGTATAAAAATTACCGCCAAAATAAGAGCCAATTTCTAATATATTCTTACAGTTTAGTTCTTGATAAAATTGACAAAAATTAAAATACTCAGTGGGATGTTGTATTAAACCGTACTTATTATAAGCAGTATCTATTACTGAATGGATATTGTTCATTTTAACTTGATTCTATGTGTTTTTCTTTGTTTTAACATAAATTCTTTAGAAACAACATAATATGTTCTAGAAAGTACTTTATCATTTTCATAAACAATAATATTTATGTCACGATTCATATTTTTAATATCTAATTTGTGAAAATACCATTGATGGTATACTAGATTAATTTCTACTGGTAATCCACATTCAAATGATCTAACGATATATTTACGAGGATTTGGCGTCGTATTAATTAATAATAAAATTGGATTGGTTTCATCATCTAAATTATAATAAATGCCAGTTGGATCGTTTATTGTAACTGTATTAACGGTTGATTTAGTAAATACATGCCTAAATGAATCTAATATTAGACATTCATCTTTAATAGACTTGAAAAATTCAGTTACATAAAATTCTAAATTTTGATTTCGAAAGTTTATATTATAGAGTTTTATCCATTCTTCTTTTGTTGTGGGAAAATAAAACTTATCTAAAAATTTTGTAAGATCTCCGCCAAAACAATATGTCTCATACACTTCAAATATTTCTATACCTTCCCAATATGGAAATTGATATGGTCTTATCTTGAAAAAGAAAAAACTTTTATTTGATTTAATCACATCATTTTTTATTTCATCTAATTTAGCTAAATCATCAATGTGATACTCAGAATCACTCTCTATTATTGTAAAATAATCGTATTTTAAATTTTTAACAAAATTCAATGCTAAATTAAAAACGCGGGATAAAGCAGGCGAATGACATTTATCCACATATTGAATTATAAACGTATCATTAACTTCATAAAAACTATTTTTAGAATTATCTATAGTCTTATAATCAAAATCTATGTTATCACTGTCGTATATATAATAATTAACTTTTTTAATTATATAATCTGGGACGGGATAATGTGTAGCAATTAAAACATCTTTGTTTAACAGTTTCAATTGTTTGACACACTCATCAAGTAAATACTCTTTATATTCAGTATTTGGATAACATGATACTATAACAATATCTTTCATAGTTTTTTACATGTATGTAATGCGGATCCAATTACTTGATGCATATCATAATAACGATATTCCGCCATTCGACCGCCAAAAATAACATCTGATTCAACATCAGCTAGTTTTTTATACTTTTCAAAGATCTGCATATTGATGTGATCATTGATTGGATAATATGGATCAATATTATTATCATATTCCCTTGGATATTCTTTCGTGATATATGTGAAGTTCGTATTTACGGGATCAAAGTGTTTGTGTTCAACTATACGAGTATATGGATAATGTAATTCTGTATAGTTAATTACCGCATTTCCTTGATAGTCAGATACTTCTACACGTTCTGTTTCAAATTTAAGACTTCGATAATTCAAATGACCAAATTGATAATCGTAATATGCATCGATAGGACCAGTATAAATGACTTTTTTTGCAAGTTTGTTGAACTTGTTTTTATTAATCAAATAATCTACGTTCAACTTCACTTCAGATCCATCTAATAGTTTTTCAAAGATTTGAGTATAACCGCCAATCGGAATTCCTTGATAGTCCATTCCATAGTAACTATCATCATATGTAAATCGTATTGGCAATCTTTTAATAATTGATGTGGGTAAATCAATCGGATCACGTCCCCACTGTTTAGTTGTATATCCCTTGATAAACTTCAGATAAATTTCATAACCTACATACGATAATATCCACTCCTCCAAGTTTTTAGGATTATCATTTTTTACACGAACCTCTTCGATTTTTTTACGAGCTTCTTCTGGGGTAGTAACTCCATATAATTGATGAAGCGTAAAAAGATTTATTGGAAATGAATAAATAGAGTTATTGTATTTTACTTTAACATGATTTACAAAATTATTAAACTTAGCAAACTTGTTGACATAATCCCAAATTTCTTTATTAGATGTATGAAAAACATGTGCTCCATATTTGTGAATATGAATACCTTCTTTGTTTTCAGTATAACAGTTACCACCAATATGATTACGTTTCTCAAGTACAAGACAATTATAACCTTTATCAGTTAGTTCTCTAGCACACACAGATCCAAATAAACCGCTGCCTACAATAACATAATCATACATAGTTTGTTTATATCATCGTATAAATAATTTGTCAAACTATAAATTCATTACCAACATCAACTGGTTGAATATAGTTTGACAAATTATTATTATATATAGTTTTAGATTGTTTGTCAGTATCAAACTTTTGTTTCCAGTTAGATAACCACGTTTTTACATTGCCTGTGTATCGCTTGTTACCAACATGTTCCAATTCGATATTTGTATCTACATACACTTTACCGCCCAGATTCTTCCATTTAAATCCTAAAACAATATCCTCAGATACAAAGTGGTTTTGATCATTTACAACACAATCACAAACCATTTTTGTAACAAGATTTCCAGATTCAACATAATATTTTGATTCAGTTTCAAATAACTGAGTAAAACATTTTTTGGATAATTTTAGAAATCCACATCCAAGACCAGAAACTTCTAATATACCATCTTGATCAGGCACAATTTCAAATGTTTCCTCACTATCACCATTCACTTTAAATGCATATAGTTCTTCGTTGTCATGTTTTTTTCTATATCCACCACCAATCATATCTTTATCACTTAAAACTAAATTGACAAAATCTTGTGGATTCCAACCAATGTCATTATCTATAAAAAACAACACATCAAAATTGTTATTATAAGCAATTCTAAAGTAGTTGTTGCGTACTCTTTGTACAAGACTATCAAAACAAAGATACACAGGTACAACTTGTATATTATGTTGTGCGGCTAGAAATATTGTAGATGTTATACTTTCAAGAAATCTAACATCAAATCTGCCGTCATATCCGGGAGATGCTACTAAAACTTTGATTGGTTCATTCATATTTTATAATTAAAAGCTTTATAATACCAAGCATATTTTTGGGTAATGTAATCACAATTGTGTTTACCCAATACGCTTAAATAATCATCTGGTACTGGTTCTATCTTACCACGAACAAAATGTTCGCCAAATGGACGATAAAATACATCGTTCTCATATGTAAATTGTTGTATATTGTTAAAATCATGTTTATAATATGGAATTTCAACATAATCGTATATTCGTTTCATTTGACTCTCAGTATCTACAGTAAAATCCTCAAACTTTATAAACAAACACTTTTGCGCAATTTTACGCAATATTACATCATAAATAACATCTATAGGAGCATTCAATGGAGGCGTTTCATTCAGATACAAATCAACTCGTTTATCAACTGTTGTACCTTTCATTTCATTCCAACTTTGAATACCATTTTCCAAATGTTGATTTTGTCTAAATTTCTTTTCTAAGCTAGATACTATGGCTCTTAAATCACGAACCATAATAATGATTTTTGGGTTGGGATAAAAGTGATTCACAAAGTCATATGTGACACTCCATCCTCTACACTTATCAATAACATATTTTCTATCTGTAATATTATTATAAAACCCAAACATTCCTGATCTATAAAATCCGTTTTTACCCACGTCCATCAAATCCAAGTCTTGTGCTTTAAATTCAATAGCGTTATTGAAATGTCCCTTTACATTCAATAAAATATCACATATTCCGCTTGTAGGAGTAGCGTAAATATCAGGATTTTGAGCCATCACATTTTGTAATAATGTGCTACCTGCTCTGGGCATGCTGCTTTGAAAAACTATTTTTTCTACCATAACTTTGTATAAAGTACACTAACATATACTTAGTGTACTTACAACTAATTTCTATTAATATAATTTACTTGTTTTCTAAAGCTTGTACTTTGTCTTCAAGTGTTTTAACTTTTATACTCAATTCTTGTACCGCTTTAATTAGTGGAGTCATTAGATTGCCTGGGGTAGCTTCTAATTTATCTGGGTTAGATTCGTATACTAATTTTAGATATTCAGTACCTGTTTCTTCTTGTAGAGCTTTTAATTCTTGAGCAATAAAGCCAACTTGTAGTGTATCGTCTTTTTTGCTACCATCGTTATTACCATCACTATACCATTCACGACGATCCCATTTGAATGTTACAGGACGTAATTTTTCAACAAATGATAATCCTACTTGTATATCATTGATATCAGTTTTATCTCTAAAATCAGATAATGCGGTTATTGTAGTTACTTGACAACGAAGTGTAGCTACACTAGCATTACCCAACGTTATTTCATTGGTAGCTCCAACTGCGGAAGCAGCTGCACCAAATCCAATTATAGTTAAGTTTGTACCTGTTGTTACAGCAGAACCGGCATTACATCCAACAGCGGTATTATTAATGCCTGTTATATTTGCGGATAATGCTAATACACCCACCGCAACATTAAATTTGCCAGTCGTATTGTTTTGTAACGTATTATAACCAAATCCGCTATTTCCATTACCACCTTCATTTTTTGTTAATGATTTATGTCCAAAAGCACAGCTACCAGATCCTTGATTTGTTGTTAATGCTTTATAACCAAATGCACTGTTATTACTACCAGTAATATTGTTTTGTAATGCCATATAACCAAATGCACTGGAATTATTTATATTAAACATTGCAAGCTCAAGAGCTTTAAATCCAAATGCACTGTTACGTGATCCAGTTTTGTTAAGTGCCAATGCATTATAACCAAAAGCACTATTTTTTTGACCAGTTGTATTGCTTGCCATTGCATAATGACCAAATGCGCTATTTTGATAACCAAATGTATTAACTTTTAACGCTGAATTACCAAATGCACTATTTAACCAACCAGTTGTATTACTTGCTAATGCTTGAAAACCAAATGCACTATTAGTGTTTGTGACATTATTCTTTAATGCTTGATGACCAAATGCACTATTACTGGTACCACCTGTATTGCTGGTTAATGATTGATAACCAAATGCACTGTTTCTATTACCAATTGTATTTGATTGCAATGCTCTAAATCCAAATGCGCTGTTACCAATACTTCCCGATGTTGCAAATAATGCTCTATATCCGAAAGCACTCAATCCATTGCCAGTCACATTGTTTTGTAGCGCTTGATGTCCAAAAGCAGCACTTCCAGATCCAATTGTATTACTTGCTAATGCATAAGATCCAAATGCATTATTAGCACTTTGTGAATTATTTAATAATGTAAAACTACCAAATCCATTATTATTACTGCCACCATTCAAAAGGCTTAATGATTTATAACCAAACGCACTGTTTTTGGTGCCATTTGCGTTAAGATATAATGATTTATAACCAAATGCACTATTATTGCTTGTTAGATTTTGTTGTAATGACTTGTAACCAAATGCACTATTATTATTACCTGTAATATTGTTTGATGATGCTCTCTCACCAAATGCACTATTATAATTACCAGTGGTATTATTTCTAAGCGATTGATTTCCGAAAGCGTTATTTCTAGTACCAGTTGTATTATTTCTTAAAGATTCATAACCGAACGCGTTGTTATTGTTTGTGGTATTACTTGCTAATGCTCTATAACCGAAAGCATTATTATTAACGCCTGTGGTGTTACTTGTCAATGCTTGTAAACCAAATGCATTGTTTCTAGTACCTGTTGTATTTGCGGATAATGCTAAAGCACCCATCGCAACATTAAAATTACCCGTAGTATTGTTTCTTAACGCATCATGTCCAATAGCAGCACTACCAGATCCAATTGTGTTGCTTGCTAATGATTGATAACCAAATGCACTATTTCTAGCACCAGTTGTATTACTTGTTAATGATCTGAAACCAAAAGCACTATTTCCAAAACCAGTTGTATTAGCATATAACGATCTATCACCAAAAGCATTATTATTAGTACCAGATGTATTATTTCTTAACGCACGATAACCAAATGCACTATTACTATTACCAGTTGTATTATTTCTTGATGCTTGATGACCAAATGCACTATTAAATGCACCAGTGGTATTGCTTGCCAATGCTAAAGTACCAAATGCATTATTATTGATACCCGTAATATTTTGTGTCAATGCTTGATTGCCAAATGCATTGTTACCATTACCATTTGTATTTTTCCACAATGAACCAGATCCAAACGCACAAGTATCAGTTCCCGAAGTGTTGCTTGCTAATGCTAGAAAACCAAATGCATTATTATTACTTATAAAATTTGAATATAGAGCTTTATAACCAAACGCACTACTGTTATTTCCTCTATGAGTATTTAATGTTTTATAACCAAATGCACTATTATTATTACCAGTTGAATTAAGTCTTAATGCGTTGTCACCAAATGCGCTATTTTTCACAGCTGTTGTATTAAAATATAATGCATAATTACCAAATGCACTGTTATTAGTACCAGATGTATTATTTTTTAATGATCTATGACCAAATGCGCTATTTACACCCGTTGTGTTAGCTGCTAATGAAGAATAACCAAATGCACTATTATGATTCGTAACATTATTTATTAATGCTCTGGCACCAAATGCGGCATTACGACCACCAATTGTATTGCTTGCTAATGCCAATTGACCAAATGCACTATTATTAGGACCATTAGTATTAACTTCTAGTGTTCTATAACCAAATGCGCTATTGCCTGTAGCGGAACTTCCCGAAGCATTCATTAATGTTTGATGACCAAATGCACTATTATTGTTTACAGTTGCATTTAACATCGATTTATAACCAACTGCTGTATTATTAATGCCTGTTCTATTAGCTGTTAGTGCTAACGCACCTACAGCAACATTAAAATTACCCGTAGTATTGTTTCGAAGCGCATTATGACCAAAAGCAACACTTCCAGATCCAAATGTATTGCTTGCAAGTGCTAAATAACCAAATGCACAATTGAAATTACCGGTAGTATTACTTGCCAATGCTCTATAACCGAAAGAATTATTAGCTGTACCTATTGTATTAGCATTTAATGCTTTATAACCAAATGCGTTGTTATTATTGGTAGTATTATTTTGTAAAGCTAAATTGCCAAAAGCATTATTATTATTGCCTGCGACATTGAAATTTAACGTTCTAGCACCAAATGCATTATTATATTGACCTGTTATATTACTTGATAATGCAAAATATCCGAATGCACTATTGCTTTGACCAGTCGTATTTTGTCTTAACGCTAAAGCACCAAAAGCACAATGTTGACTAAATCCTAAAGTTGCATTAAAACCAATACTGCCAGACAATGCTTGATAACCCACTGCAGTAGATAAAAATCCAATTTGATTTCTACCCATTGCTTCAAATCCTATCGCAACGTTTTGTTGGCCAGTAGTATTGCTTGCTAATGCTAAATTACCAAATGCACTATTATTGGTACCGGTAGTATTTACAGCTAATGCTTTATAACCAACGGCGGTATTATTTACGCCTGTGTTAACATTAAGTGCTTGAAAACCCAACGAAGTTTCAAATGGAGTTGCACTATCAGTTTGACCAGTTAAACTACTACCACCACCACCTGCGCTTGCTAATGCAAAACTAGCAGTAGCATATATTCTGCCTTTGCCATTGGTTGTGAAGAAATTGCTTGATGTTAATGCAGCTTCGTATGTAAGATTACTACCAGTGATCATTAATTTTCTAACTGTATTAGAACCATCTTGAAAACTGATATTTTTACTAGCCGGCGTTATAATAATGTCATTTGGCATATGTTATATATTCTTATATGTTATAAATATTATGGTTGTACAATTAGTTTAGGTATATCTTTGCGTTCACCCACCACATAATAATAACAATTTATTGGCATATTGTTATTGTTTGCAATGGTTACTGTATTATTTTCTACTGATTGTACATATAGTTGTTGATAAGATCCTATTGGGGTAATTGTTACAGTAATTGTATTGTTATCTACTAGATATGGCCAATAATCAGGTAAATCAATTGTATTATTATTTGTTAGTTTACCCCGCACAAATACACTATGTTCTGGTCCTTCAGTTACACCATGTTGCAATTGTTTATCAGGTTTAGCTGGATCTGGATGATTTATAACGAAACTCTTGGTTGTAGCAGCAAAACTACCATTAACTTGCAATTTATAAACCGGCGCATTAGTACCTATACCAACATTACCATCTGCTTGAATTCTCATCTTTTCAGATAAAGATGTAGAAGTAGTTTTTGTATAAAATGTGAGATCACCCGCACCTGAACCTCCACTATTTGTATAATAACCAGCAATTGTTGCAAATGTTTGACTATTGACTGAAAACCCGAGACCGAAGTTTAGAGAATTTACACCATCTTGTGCTGACATTAAAAATTGAGCGCCAGTATTTGTATCGTATGTTTGTAATTTGGCTCCAGGACTTGTTGTACCTATACCAACATTACCATCACCAGCAATTCTAACTTTTTCTGTGGTACTTGTAATAAATTTAATAGGATATGAACCAATACCACCTAGTGTCATGCTACCATCACTATCATCGTATCTTATTTCTTGTATTTTTGTACCACTGCTATTTTTCCATTGAAATGAACTGGTTGTGTTGGCGCCAAGTTTTATAGCCATCTGACCACCAACCATTTCAAACTTGGTAGCAGGAGCAGTTGTGCCTATACCAACATTACCATTACCATCAATTATCATGTCGGTAGTAACGCCTCTATTAAATTTTAAAACAGCAGTGCTTAAATTTCTTGTAATTCTTGCTTCTTCAGTACCAGCAATATCATAATATAGTTCTAAATTTGAAGTACTATTCCATCTGCCAAATTTAGTTCTAGATACATATGTTGAAACGTATTCATTCAATATACCCATATGATATGTAGCGTCTAAATCTGTTCTAAATGAACCACCATTATCATATACATGAAGTTTACTACTAGGACTTGTAGTACCTATACCAACATTACCAAAAAATACTGCGGCTGGGGTTGTTGATGATCCTGTTACATATAATTTAGCAGATGGACTACTTGTGCCAATACCCACTCTACTACCACTAATAACAAAGTCATTAGCACCATATTTACCAGCAACCACTCTGTTGTTACTGAATACTTCCATTACAGGTAGACCAGCAATAGTGTTTACACTAAACAAACTACCACTTAGATTATCTGTTACTTCAAACAACGTTCCGTTTCCACCGTCAACTTTAAATACACTTAGATTGCTTCCACTACCATATAAATTCAATTTGCTGATAGGAGTTAATGTACCTACACCCACATTACCACTACTATTTACCCATAATCTCTTGTTACCATTACCGTCAGCAAGTATGATAGTATTACTTAGTGAAGCAGACAAACCAGTAACATTTGCACCAATTATTGTGTTATAATTACCCGTGGTAATTCCTCTACCAGCAGCAAAACCTATTGCGGTATTTGCTTGACCTGTTGTTACTTCGTATAATGATTGTGCGCCAATTGCAGTATTATAGCTTGTGTTATTGTTATAAAGAGATAAATCGCCTACAGCTGTACTGTTTGTACCAACTACATTGTTGAATAAAGATTGATAACCAAATGCATTATTTCTGGTACCAACCGTATTGCTTGCCAATGCTAAAGTACCAAATGCATTATTATTTATACCACTAGTATTGCTATTTAAAGCTTGACTACCAAATGCACTATTAGCAGAACCAATTGTATTTACCAACAACGCTCTATTACCGAAAGCACTATTTGTTGTACCAGTTGTATTATCTCTAGAAGCATAATAACCGAATGCGCTATTATTGTTCGTGGTATTATTTTTTAGAGCATATACACCAAATGCACTATTTCTATTACCAGCTGTATTACTTCCCAAAGCAGTTACACCAAATGCAACGTTATTAATACCAACAGTATTATTTTGTAAAGCATTTCTACCAACAGCAGTTCCACCTGATCCGGTAGTATTACTTAACATAGCATTAAAACCAACGGCAGTGTTAGAAGTACCTATAGTATTACTTGATAATGCGAATGAACCAAATGCACTATTTGTTGTACCAGTTGTATTTGCTGTTAATGATTTATAACCAAATGCATTGTTATTGTTTGTGGTATTTGCTTTTAAAGCATAATAACCGAAAGCACTATTACTAGTACCAACTACATTGCTTTGTAAAGCAGTTCTACCTACAGCAGTATTAGCACTACCTGTTGTATTAGCACTCAAAGCGTTTACACCAATAGCAGTATTACTTATACCGATAGTATTAGCCTGTAAAGCATTTAGACCCATGGCTGTATTATTTACGCCAGTGGTATTGTTTTGTAATGTTTGATAACCGAAAGCACTATTATTTGTACCGATTGTATTTTTCTGTAAAGCAGCAAAACCAAATGCATTATTTGCGGTACCTGTTGTATTGCTTGCTAACGCTAAATAACCGAAAGCACTAATATTGCTTACAGTATTACTTTTTAGAGCATAATAACCGAAAGCACTAATGCCATTACCAACAGTATTAGTAAGTATTGCATTTGTACCCATTGCAATATTTTTTGAACCTGTAGTGTTATTAAATAAAGCTTGTAAACCTACAGCTGTATTTCCATTACCAGTTGTATTGTTTCTAAGTGTTGAAGATCCTATAGCTGTATTATTTACGCCTATAGTATTGCTTGCTAATGATTGATAACCAAATGCGCTATTTGCGTTACCGGTTGTATTGCTTGTTAGTGCTTTATGACCAAAAGCACTATTGTTACTAGTAGTATTAACTTTTAAAGCATAATTACCAAATGCACAATTATTAGTACCAACTGTATTGGCGTTCAAAGCAAATCTACCAAATGCATTATTAGATCCACCAGTACTATTATTTTGCAATGTATATGCACCAAAAGCGCAGTTAACAGTACCAATAGTATTATTTGCCATTGCACTTCTACCAATACTGGTATTATCTTGACCAATTGTATTATTTAATAAACAATTAGAACCTACAGCTACGTTATTTGCACCCGTTGTATTATTTCTTAATGCTTGATAACCAAATGATGCATTATGTATACCAATTGTATTGTCTCGTAATGATAGATGACCAAAAGCACTATTTGCAACACCCGTTGTATTACTCTTTAGAGCATAATAACCGAATGCATTATTATTACTTACGGTATTAGCATATAATGTTTTGAATCCAAACGCATTATTAGCTTTACCAGATGTGTTAGTATTAAATGCAGCGGTACCTACAACAGTGTTACTAATACCAGTCGTATTATTTATCATTGCACCAAAACCAATCGCGATATTATAATAACCAACTGTATTGTTTTGCAACGATGTATGCCCAAAAGCATTATTATATTGACCAGTAGTATTGCTTGCTAATGATAGATGACCAAATGCATTATTTCCAAAACCAATTGTATTTGCTGTTAAAGCATAACCACCAAATGCATTATTATTGGTACCAGTCGTATTATTTAATAAAGTATCTCTACCAAATGCATTATTTCTTGCACCTGTCGTGTTGTTATATAAAGCACCGTGACCAAATGCGTTGTTACTACTACCTATTGTATTTTTCTTTAATGCAACATTACCAAATGCGCTGTTAGTATTACCAATGGTATTATTATTTAACGATTGATAACCAAACGCACTATTATTACTACCAGTTGAATTGCTTGATAATGCTACATGGCCAAATGCGCTATTTTGAAAACCTATTGTGTTGCTTGCTAATGATTTGTAACCAAAAGCACTATTATTGTTTGTGGTATTTGCACGTAAAGCATAAACACCAAATGCGCTGTTATTACTGCCAATATTATTAAGATATAAAGCTTGTGAACCTAATGCACTATTATTAGTACCAGTTGTATTGTTCCGTGAAGCATTTATTCCAAATGCACTGTTATAATTACCCGTTGTATTATTATTCAATGAAAAACCACCCAACGCGCTATTTTGTGTACCAATTGTATTGCTTGATAATGATCTATAACCAAATGCAGTATTATTGTTTGTGGTATTGCTTGCTAATGATAATTGACCAAATGCACTGTTATTTATACCACCGATATTAGCGAACATTGATTTATAACCAAATGCACTATTAGCGTTACCAGTTGTAGTATAGAACATTGATTGCATACCTACAGCAACGTTATTTACACCAATTGTATTATTAAACAAAGCATTACAACCTACAGCAGTATTTCTAACGCCGGTAGTATTGTATCTTAATGCTGTTTCTCCAAATGCACTATTATAATTACCAACTGTGTTGGCTAGTAAAGAACTATTTCCAATAGCTGTGTTTCCTGTACCTATTGTATTGCTTGCTAATGCAAAATAACCAAACGCACTATTATTATTTGTGGTATTATTTTTTAGAGCATATACACCAAATGCATTATTTGATTTTCCAACTGTATTACTTCCTAAAGCGAGTAAACCAAATGCACTATTATTATTACCCGTAGTATTTGCTGTTAATGCCTTGTAACCAAAAGCACTATTATTATTCGTGGTATTATTTTTTAAAGCATAATAACCGAATGCGCTATTATAGTTACCACCATTATATCCAGCAGCTGTGCCAACAGCTGTATTTCTAATACCAACCGTATTTAATCCCAATGAAGCATATCCAACCGCCACATTAGAATATCCCGTGGTATTAGTAATCATGGATTGAAAACCAACAGCTACGTTGTAACTACCAGTTGTATTAACCTGTAATGTAGAAGTACCTACAGCAACATTTTGTGTACCAATTGTATTGCTTGATAATGCTCTATAACCAAAAGCACTATTATCACTTGTGGTATTTACTTGTAATGCTTTATGACCAAATGCACTATTTCTAAGACCAGCAACATTTTGATTCAAAGCATAATAACCAAATGCATTATTTGCTGCAACAGCATTGCTTCTTAAAGCTCCTCTACCAAATGCATTGTTACTATTAGTAGTAATATTACCCTGTAGAGCGTATAATCCAAACGCACTATTATTACCACCAATTGTATTGCTTGCTAATGCCAATTGACCAAATGCACTGTTATTATTACCTGTAGTATTATTTAATAATGTTTGAACACCCCCCGCTGTATTACTTGCACCAATTGTATTGTTTTGTAGAGCACTACGACCAAATGCACTATTACTAGCACCTGTAGTATTACTTGACAATGCATAAAGACCAAATGCACTGTTACTGGTACCAATTGTATTGCTTGATAATGATAGATGACCAAAAGCACTATTTGCAACACCTGTTGTATTTGCTGTTAATGCTAAATGACCAAACGCATTATTACTATTTGCAGTATTTAATCTTAAAGCATAATAACCAAATGCATTATTATTAATACCAGCAATATTAACTTGTAAAGCTTGTGTACCAAAAGCATTATTACGAATACCACCAATATTGCTTGATAATGATTGATAACCAAATGCATTGTTATTATTACCCGTAGTATTATTTTGTAATGCACTTCTACCAATTGCGTTATTGTTGACACCTATTGTATTTAATTTTAAAGCATAAAAACCAAACGAGTTGTTATAATTACCAGTGGTATTACTAAACAAAGCATTTGTACCAACGGCTGTATTAGCAAGACCTATTGTATTGTTATATAGAGCTTGAAGACCTACTGCTACGTTAGATGAACCGGTAGTATTTAATGTTAATGTTTGATATCCTATAGCTGTATTGTTTGCACCTGTAGTATTGCTACCCAATGCTCTATAACCAAATGCGCTATTAGCTGTACCAATTGTATTATTCTTTAGTGATTGATGACCAAATGCACTATTACCATTACCCGTCGTATTGCTTCCCAGTGCTAAATAACCAAATGCGTTATTTGCGTTAGTTGTATTTTTTTGCAAAGCAAGTGTACCAAATGCATTACTATTTGTGCCTATCGTATTGCTTGCCAACGCTAAATAACCAAATGCATTATTATTATTACCCGTAGTATTACTTACCAAAGCATTTACACCAAATGCATTATTTATCGTACCAATTGTATTTGCTGTTAATGCCTTATAACCAAATGCACTATTATTGTTTGTAGTATTAGCATATAGTGCTAAATAACCTACAGCAACATTGTTTACACCACTTACATTTAATCTTAAAGCATTAGCACCAATTGCGACATTATAATTACCCGTCAAATTTTCATACAATGCGGCATTACCAACAGCTGTATTGTTTATACCACTTATATTTTTATTTAAAGCGTAATTACCAAATGCGCTGTTTATATTGCCTACCGTATTACTTGCTAAAGCATTTAAACCAAATGCACTATTCGAATAACCTGTTGTATTGTTTGTTAGTGCTTTATAACCGAATGCATTATTATTGTTTGTGGTATTATTTTTTAAAGCATATACACCAAAAGCATTATTACTATTACCGATTGTATTGCTTGCCAATGCATTTAAGCCAAATGCACTATTATTTGCACCAATTGTATTTGCTGTTAATGCCTTATAACCAAATGCACTATTATTGTTTGTGGTATTATTATATAAAGCATATGTTCCAAATGCCACGTTATTTGATCCAATAATATTTAAACGCAAAGCTTGTTGACCAACAGCGGTATTATTTGCACCTGTAGTATTAGTAAATAACGATCTAAATCCTACAGCGGTATTGTTAGAAGCAATTGTATTATTTGCTAATGCGTCTAAACCTACAGCAACATTTGAAGCTCCTGTTGTGTTAGCTGTTAAAGCTGCATAACCAACTGCGGTATTGTTATTTGTGGTATTATTTAATAAAGCACTATAACCGACAGCTGTATTATTAATACCAATTGTGTTATTCTTTAGTGATTGATGGCCAAATGCACTGTTATAATTACCTGTAGTATTACTTGCTAATGCTAAATAACCAAATGCATTGTTATTAATGCCAATTGTGTTACTTCGTAAAGCACTAAAACCAACTGCAACATTGTATGTACCTGTCGTGTTAGTAAATAAAGCAAAACTACCAACTGCTGTGTTACTGTTTGTAGTATTATTTTGTAAAGCATATGTACCCACAGCAGTATTATCGGTACCACTAACATTATAATACAATGTATTTACGCCAACACCAATATTATTATTACCTATTGTATTTCCTAATAAAGCACTACCACCAACTGCAACATTGTATGCACCAACTGTATTACTTGCTAAAGAATTAACGCCAACAGCGACATTAAATGTACCCGTGGTATTACTAATAAAAGAATTACTTCCAACAACTGTATTACCAACAACATTACCAGCACCTCTTCCAATTCTCAAACCATCAATAATACTCGTAGCACTACTACCACTTACATGTAATTTAGCAGCAGGAACTGTTGTACCTATACCAACATTACCATTTGTGTCAATTCTAGCTTTTTCAATTGAATCAATGCCAAATACTAAATTATAAATTGAAGAATTAGTTCCAACATAAAATTGTCTTCCAGTTGCGCTACTTGATATAAATGTCAATTTACCACCACGGTTACCATCATCAACATTAGACATATTTAATGTTGTGCCTGTAGCACCAACAATATCCAATCTATTGTTGGGACTACTCGTACCTATACCAACTTTACCTGTACTATCAATTCTCACACGTTCTGTAAACGTACCAGATGTATTACTTACACCGAAAAGAATTCCATTATTTGTATAATCTGCAAGATATAACCCTCCTACTCCATAATAACCACCATAAATTTCTTCTTGTATAGTTCCAGGTTGATTAGCAAACCGTAATTTGTTATAACGTGTTCCGCTTGTCTGATTTCCTTGTAAGAGCAAAACATTATCAGCATCTACAACGTGTAATCTAGCAGCAGGAACTGTTGTACCTATACCAATATTACTATTTAATTCAAATATAGGCGTAGTAGTATCACCAATAGTTGTACTACTAGTAAACTTAACTATAGTATTAGTTGTACCCCCAACAGATACACTACTACCACTTGTTCCACTTGATCCTGACTGTCCACTACTTCCACTTGATCCTGACGTACCAGATGATCCACTGGCGCCGGTATTACCGCTTGTACCACTACTTCCGCCTGAACCAGATGTACCAGATGATCCGCCAGTACCACTTGTACCACTACTTCCGCTTGTACCAGATGTACCAGATGATCCGCCAGTACCACTTGTACCACTACTTCCGCCTGAACCAGATGTACCAGATGATCCGCCAGTACCACTTGTACCACTACTTCCGCTTGTACCACTAGATCCGCTTGTACCACCTGTTCCAGATGAGCCACTACTTCCACTTGTACCACTACTTCCGCCTGAACCAGATGTACCAGATGATCCGCCAGTACCACTTGTACCACTACTTCCACTTGTACCACTACTTCCACTTGTACCACTAGATCCGCTACTGCCACTACTTCCACTTGATCCTGACGTACCAGATGATCCACTGGCACCAGTATTACCGCTTGTACCACTACTTCCGCCTGAACCAGATGTACCAGATGATCCGCCAGTACCACTTGTACCACTACTTCCGCTTGTACCACTACTTCCGCTTGTACCACTACTTCCGCTTGAACCAGATGTACCAGATGATCCGCCAGTACCACTTGTACCACTACTTCCGCTTGAACCAGATGTACCAGATGATCCGCCAGTACCACTTGTACCACTTGATCCACTACTACCAGCGGCGGTTGCTGTTGATTTATGTACTAATCCGGTAGTATTATCTACAGTCAAATAATAACCAGTTGCATTTGTAGTTAAACCACTTACAGTAAGACCATTTGTACCAGTAAGTAAAGCTTTGCTAGCGGTTAATGTATAAGCACCAATATTTAACGTGCCTTTTAATGTGGTACTTCCACTTATTCGTAAAGAACCACTAATTGTAGCGGATCCACTAATGACTGGGTTATAAATAATCATATTTCTATTTTAATCTGTTTATAAATAGTAATTTGCTACTAGGTATTAACCAATAATCTGATAGATTATTTATTTACTTTTGATTTTAAATCATTAATTTCTATTTGTTGTTGTTTAACTATAGCACTCAATTCTTGGATTGATGCAACCAAAATTGGTACGATCTTTGACAGATCAACACTTTGTGGATTGATTGAACCGTCATCGTTTAAGGCATCTTTTTGTCCGGTAACAGCAAGAGGAACAACCTCTGCCAATTCGTGTGCCAAGAAACCTTCACCATCAGAACCATCAGATTTCCAATTGTATACCGACGGCTTGAGTGCATTCACGCGGGTCAGACCACTATTGAGCGGTTTAATCGATTCTTTTAGGCGGTAATCAGAACTGGTGTTGTAAGCGGTAGCCGTCGTTGTAACTGAGATGGTTCCAACGGCTATATTATTTCTACGAATTTCAACAATAGTTCCATCAGAAGTGGTACGATTCATGATAATCTGAGCCGCATTGCCCTCTGTCTGCATTCCAATTGATGACTGACTGATTGTTACACCAGTCGCATTGGTAAGACCGCCACTTGTGCGACCCACCAACACATTACCGGTCGCTGTAATACGCATTGCTTCTGCATCATTTGGTTCAAATGAAATATATTTTGAACCTCCGACTCCTGTGTTAAGTCCTATATGATCTGAATATCCGCCTACAGTTCCCGCAAAATTTGTACCATAATAAAATGCTAACACTGGATAAAGAGGAGCTGTGATGTTAAGTGAAGTAACACCTGTACCAAAATAAAATGTATTATATCCACCTATTGTAGCACTACCTGACACTTGAAATTTAGTAGCAGGACTTGTTGTGCCTATACCAACTTTACCATCACTAGTAATACGCATTCTTTCATTAGATGAAGCAGTACCACCCGTTGTTATTTGAACATATCCAGCATCCGATCTTAAATTCAAACCAGTTAAACCAGTTCCTGCTGTAATATAGCCTTTATTTTGGATATTATTAGCAGCTTCATTATAAGTAGATCCACCGACTCCTAAATTTAAATCACCATTTGATTGTGGGCCTAAAACATCAATTTCAGTAGCACCACTGGCAGCAACACTAGAACCATCAAATCTAGCTATAGGACTACCCGATGATACTACATATAATTTAGTAGCAGGACTTGTTGCTCCTACGCCAATACCAACATTTCCACCACTTGAAATGTGAATTCTGGTAACATC
>Ga0114978_10001487_pt1 | contig 19707 bp, 9 predicted proteins | sample S_140212_EF_Meta_FD_87027 | JGI IMG/M metagenome (GOLD analysis project Ga0114978, IMG submission 87027) | Freshwater microbial communities from Lake Simoncouche, Canada to study carbon cycling - S_140212_EF_MetaG | ecosystem: Environmental > Aquatic > Freshwater > Lake | place: Lake...
CTGCGCAGAGGTTGTATTCACCCCGCTTGGTCCGCCCATGAAAAAAACCGATGCGGCGCGCACACGCGAGCAGCAACCCGAGTGCATGATCCGAAACTTCCGCAACACAATAGTCCGGGCAATTCGTCACCGGAATTCCCAATTCGGTCGCCGTCGCCACCGCAATATTGTCGATCCCAATTCCGAACCGCGAGACGATCCGGCAACGCGTCGCACTCCGGATGACCCGCTCGGTCACCTGCCCCCAATTCGTGGCAATCGCATCGACCTCTTTTGCCAGACGAACCAGTGTCGGTTCATCGGTCGAGGGTGCCTCGATCAACTCAGCCTGCACTTGTCGCAGAATCTCTTGCTCAATCATCGTATCTGGCCAGGCGCGATCGGTCATCAATACCCGAAACCGATTTGTCATCTGTATTCCCCAACTGAGAAGGTTCCCCACCAGACAAGTCCACCCGACTGGATCGAGACCCACGACAGGAAAATTGCAGCCGTGCGATATTTCTTTCCAAAGCTCGCGTCAGATGATTGGGCAATGCAGCAGTCGATTTGTGGCCAAGTCGCTCAGCCACTCGAAACCGAATCGCAGAGCCATTCGGCCACTGCCGCTTTGACTTGTCCGCTTCGACTATCGCTTTTTCTTTTTCGATTTTGCTTTGGGTTTGACCTCGTCCTCGTCGTCGTCGAGATCAAAATCGTCAATCGCATCCGAACTCAGATTGTCGTCGCTCCCGGAAGCGAGCAGATCGCTGCTGGAATCGCCAAGCTGGAAATCGGAGGTCTCGGAGACGTCGATGGCGTCGCTCGATTCTTCCATCACGGCGACATCATCGTCCAGGGCCTCAATATCGTCACCCGAATCTTTTTTCCGAGCCGGCTCTTTTTTCGGTTCTGCCTTACGCCGTCCACCCACCAGAATGATCACCGGAATCAATGCCGCAGTGATCGCCGCAATCAGGGTGATCCCAATCACCAGATACGCGATGGTCGACAGGTTCTCCGAATGAAAGAGCATGGTGTTGACCAGTTCATAACCCAGATACGCAGCGGGAATCGCGGCGACCAATGATGTCAACATTTGTTGCAATTTTGTCACAGCGAAAGTTCCCCGAAAGGGTAGAGCGCCTTGGAAACACGAACCGGATTGATCTTAATTTCGCTGACCAATCGGTCACAAGATCGGCTTGAGCAAATCCTTCTCACCAGTCCATTTGCTTGACAATCCGTTCGTATTGTCAAGCTTCGCCGATTGCAACGATTATAGGGGAAACGCCGCCGGATTGAGCGATCGACGGCGTTGTTTTCGCTGAGATGACCGGAAATTCCCCTCCCGCTGCCGCAGTAGAAAAGAAAAGGGAAGGGGAGGGGTGCGGTGCGGGTTATGACCGCGCGTGTTTCGAGTCCCTGGGGGCCTGATAGCGAATCGCCAGATGGGGTGTTTCGATCCGCTTTTGGCCCGTTCCCAACGAGCGGACACCAGCCTCGACCAAGCCTGTTGTGAGCAGTGTCCGCTCGATCGGGTATGGAGATTTTCCGGTGACAAATGTCTCTTCGGCTTTTGACATGAGTGACGCCGAGTAAACCACATTGGGGACTGGAGGAAGATAGAACAGCGTCGAAAGCGGTTCCGCCTGACCTTTGATACGAGCCGAAAAGGTGAAGTCTCCGACCAGTCCATTCACCAGCAGCATCGTGGCCTTGACGCCGTCCGCGTACTCAAAGCGGTAGGCTACGGGATCTTTGACCCATTCACGAATTTGGGCCACGGTTGGATAGCGATGACTGAAGGTTTCGGGCTGTGTCAATGTTTGACTGCGGGTCAGGCAGGCCTGGAAAAGCTGCGGATCCCAGCCCCCTTTGGCCCATGACCCCGCCTCCATCGCCCGCCAGACCGCATCGCCTCGCAAGGCCTGCATCGCGATGACACCGGTCTCGCCTCCGCGTCGCCGTTCTGCCATACACTGGATCACCTCTAAGGCGTGAAAGTCATAGCTATCGATACTGCCAATCGAAACACTCATCAGTTCCTCAACCTCGGCCCCGTGGGGAAGATCGATGTCCGGCATTCGCCATGTGACGGGAAGGGAGGAACCTGCGGTGAAGGCAAAGTTCAGCTCACGCGAGATATCGACCATTTCTTTGGCCCAATCCCAATTCCACGACAGATGTTTATCGTTGAAGACAGGAAGAGAACGCCCTTCCTGGCGAAAAATATCGGTCGCCTGTTTGAAAAATTCGTAGCGAGGATATTTGGTTTGTTCGAATTCGGTCTTGGGGTAATTCCCGTGTTCGCCGATGATCAAGACGGCATCCACAGCCAGTTTGTCACCCCCACAGCGCAAGGTCTCGGCGATGGTGGGGTAGATTTTGAATCCGAACTCTTCTGCACGGCGAACACTCAGATCGGTTTCCGGTTTCTGGTCAACATACGCCGCGACCACATCCAGTGCGGGACGATGCCAGCGACCGCTGATCGGATAGCCATGAAGAAAACGTTCGGCCATGTGCCAGGCATGGCTATGATAACGCCATTCCGTGGTTAATACGGCCAGCTTTCGTCTGGGAATCGCCGCTGCCGGTTCGGCTGCTGACACCAGGGAGCGAGCCCCCAACACTCCAACCCCCACCGTCCCAAGAAACGATCGTCGCGTCAGCATGTTTCATCCCTTTGTGTTTCGTACTTTTCCTGTCGTTGATCAATCGATTGGACAATCCTGTTCTAAGAACTTCAGCCACATTTTGAAACCAACCCGATGACAATCCCTGGAAAAGGGGGCGGAAATTTTGCCTGTCAAATCGTTGCGATGAACCGCAGAACTCGTCGAAGACCCGATCCCATTTCTACGCGATTTCTACTCAAATCCTGAATTTCAATCGCGCAGGCATGTTGATTGCATCCTTAATCAGAAATAGAAATCCCATTTGTTGAAGAAGGTACGCACTGTCACAGATGCCTAACCACACAGCAAAAACGCTCAATTATTGAGCTTGCGAAACTTGGTGATTTGGTTTTCTCTGTCAGAATTGGGTAAGTGGTTCAGAATACCTACTGGAATTTCCGGCGATAGGCTCATAATGACAGCAGAAGATTCTGCGAATGGGCATGCGAATTCAAGGGGTGGTGGTGGATGATGAGTATGGCTGGAAATGGCAAGAGTACATCCCACGTGATTGACGGAATGATCGGCCACGGCCCCGCGATGACGGATGTCTATCGCCTGACGCGGCAAGTGGCGAGCACCTCCGCGACCGTTTTGCTCATGGGCGAAACCGGGACGGGGAAAGAGCTGATTGCCAGAGCGGTCCATGAGCTGAGTCCTCGGGCCTCGGGTCCCTTCATCCGGGTGAACTGTGGCGCACTCAGCGAAAGCTTGCTCGAGAGTGAATTATTCGGCCACGTGAAGGGAGCGTTCACCAGCGCCAACGAGAATCGAACCGGACGCTTTGAAGCCGCACATGGCGGCACGATCTTTCTCGATGAGATCAACTCGATGAGCTACACGCTGCAGGTCAAATTGCTGCGAGTCTTGCAAGAGCATGAATTCGAGCGTGTTGGGGATACAAAAACGATTCATGTCGATTGTCGCGTTGTGGCGGCGACCAACCGGGATTTGCTGGATGAAATTGATGCGAATCGGTTTCGCGAGGATCTTTATTATCGCCTGAACGTGGTTCCGATTTACTTACCACCCCTGCGCGATCGCCCCGAAGACATTGAAGCCTTGGTGGCCTTTTTCGCCAAAAAGTACGCAGACGCCAATGGCCGATCGATCCCACAGGTTCCGCATGATGTGATTACGATGCTGCAAGCCTACAGTTGGCCAGGGAATGTCCGTGAACTGCAAAATTACATCGAGCGGGCAACCGTCCTGTGCATGAACGACCTGTTCACCATGGATCTCTTTCCGTCCCATGTCCGCGGACTGGCCCCGATGAGGATCAGCCGTGTCAAAGCGGGAGGGATCCAGAAAATGTGCAGCGAACTGGTGACACTGGGGATGCTGGAAGCGGGTGATGCGGCTCAGGATATTCACGAACGAATCGTGTCACTCGTCGAAAAAGAAGTGTTGCTACAGGTTTTGCGGACCTGCCAGGGGACGCAAACCAAAGCCGCTGTTCGGCTGGGGATCAATCGCAATACGCTGCATAAGAAAATCGAAGACTACGGCCTCGATTCGGAAGCTCGCTGATCCCTGTGATCAACAGCAAATCGTTTTCAATTTGCTACCGATGACCACGTTTGTGGCCTCAGAGATCGATTTCGGGTTGAACAGTTTCGAGTTGCGTAAAAAGCGGGGCCAGAGCGGGCCAGTAGTTCTTCCATCGGGCAACCGAGGTTCCATAGATTGGCTGGCGCACCTGCGTGGTACTCGCCGTGCGGATGGGACGCCTTTGTTCATGGAATTTGGCACAGGCAGGGTTCCATTCGAGTCCGACCCAATTGACTAACCGTCGTGCTGTTCCTTCGAGGTCCACAACGGTCTCTTCGTAGTCGATCTCCAGGATCTTTCCCGGAAAGCAACGCCTCCAGTGATCCATCAGTCGCTGGTAAGCCAGAAATCGCCCCGAAATGTGCTCGAACTGATTTGCCCAGTGGATCTGCCGGAAATTGGTCATCCAGCACGAGACCGCGATATCACGCAGGTCGCGACGGCAATGAATGATTTTTGCATGGGGGAACAGCGTCGCGATCAGCCCCACATAGAGATAGTTGTCGGGCATCTTATCGATCACGCGTAACGCGGGTTGATTCCACTTCGTCAATTGCTCGAGAAACTGTCGGGAAATGTCGGCAACAAGCGGTCCCTCGAGCTGTTTGATGCAGGCTGACGCAGGCAAATTCAAGTGGGTGAGTTCGGGAAGGGCGGCGAATGTTTTCCCTGCCAGTCCCAGTTCCCCCGCTCCAAAAACCTGAGGATGACTTGCCAGAATCTGTTCCGTCAACGTCGTTCCGGACCGAGGGAGTCCGATGATGAAAACGGGTCTGATCGAGGTTGATCCGAACGCTTTCAGACGCTGGAAGTCGTCGGGTGTGAAAGCCTCAATCAGGCTTTGAACAAACTGGTCATGATGTCGCGGGTCATAGCTCAGCCCCCGGCGAGTTCGATCAACGGCGGCGAGCGAATTCGCCTGGAACAGTTCTTCTGCGGCCTGCACATAGTGACCTTGTGCATCGTCCACCTGCGCAAGACCGAACAGCAATGAGGCCCGTTTTCCCGCACTGAGACTGCTGTTTGCTGCCAGCGTTCTTAGTGTGTCCCCGTCTGATTCGGGAAGTTTTCCGCGTAGCAGAGTGGCGAGTTGCGCATACGCTCCACTGTGCGCCGGATCATGGTGAATCGCCTGACGGAACGAGTTTTCAGCCAGGCCAAGATCACCGGCTTCTTCAAACAGTGTCCCCATACTGCAGTGGGCAATCGCGAAATCAGGGCGGATACGCAGTGCCTCGCCATAAAATTTTCTCGCCTCGTCGAATGCTCCCTGTTGATATAACACCGTCCCCCAACCATGTTGGGCGTCCGCAAATTCGGGGGCGAGCTCGATGGCCTGATGATAATGTCCCGTCGCCTCGACAAATTGCTCTCGCTCCCAGTAGAGACTCGCCAGATTGCCATGGATTCTGGCAGAATTCGGATCCTGGATCAGTCCCTTCCGATACCATTTGAGAGCCACATCCAGATTTCCTTCTTCTTGATTGGCTTGCCCCAAATTATTACAGGTCATGCTCAATACAGGGTTGAGACGCAGCGCTTCGAGATAGGATGCTTTGGCTTCATGCAGGCGACCCAATTCCCGCAAAACGTTTCCGAGGTTGTTATGTCCCTCAGCGAAAAACGGATTTAAACGAACGGCTTCCAGGCAATGCCGCAGCGCTGGTTCTCGTTGGTAGCGTTCCAGTCGCAGTTGGCCGAGATTCGAATGGGCGGTGGAAAGAGTCGGATCGAATTCCACCGCTTTTTCAAAATGAAAAAGAGCCCGCTCGATTTGCCCCGCCTGACGGAGCGCGGTCCCTAGGTTGTTATGAGCCAAGGCAAAATCGGGCCGAATTTCCAGCGCTCGTTGAAACTGAGCGATGGCCTCTTCAGTCTGCCCGAGGGCCTGACAAAGGAGCCCGAGATTGTTGAACACACCAGGGGAATTCGGTTCCAAGGCAAGTGCTTGCTGGCAGCAGCGGCGCGCGGAATCGAATTGCCCCATAGCACGATAGACTTCCGCTAGGTTGGCATGAAAGACCGCTTGATGCGGCGCAATCGCAATCGCCCGGCGAATGAAATCGACTCCGTTTTGGTGATTCCCCCGTTGATGTACGAGAACGCCGAACAGATGCAAAACATAAGGATCGTCAGGGGTTTGGACGAGAAGCCGCTCATAAACCCGCGCCGCCTCGTCGAATCGCCCGTGTTCGTGATGCTGGATCGCCAGCTTCAGGTCTGGTTGCATCGTTTAGCTAACCTTTTTGGGATTCGATTCCAATGACACCCGATGCAATGCGACGGGGATCAAAACGGTGCCGAAATAGTCATTCGGACCTTTAGCCAAACCGCTGACCCCATTTGTCGCTGCCAGACCCACCCCACCCCCCATGACCGTATTTCCTGAAACGATGTTTGTTTGTAAGGCCGGTTGAGATTGGCTGGCAAAAATCCCCCCGCCTAATCCTGCTCCCCCATCGCCTCCAATTCCCCCGCTGAAGACGCCCCCGCCGCGACCACCCTGGGCGGTGTTGAGGCCGATGAGATTCGACTTCATCGCGCTCGGTGGCGACAGCCTCGCACCAAGAAACATCCCACCTCCTTCACCATGTCCACCATCGCCGCCGTGTCCCGCCGCGATCCCCTGACCCCCCGTACCACCGCTAGCCAAATTCGACTGCATCACATCCGACTTCAATGAGAATGTCCAGTGACTGCTCTGCGCTGGCGGACTGCTGCTGACTGCGGAATTGAGATTTAGGCCGGTCTCATTGAGAAACACCGCTCCTCCTTGTCCCCAGCCACCGCTTCCCCCCACGCTTCCGGTCCCACCACGGCCCCCAGTCGCACGATTGGAAAGAAACACGTCCCCGACCGATGAGAGTGTGATCGAGAAGCCGCTGATAAACAGCCCACCACCCGAGGCGTCCCCTCCGTCACCCCCTGTCATCGCATCCCCAAGATCCGCGCCACTCCCCCCAATCGCCGAATTCCACTGGAATAAGTTGCCGAGAAGTTTCAGCGGACTGGTTGTCGTACTGCCACCAATCAAGAAGACTCCGCCACCCTGTCCAGCCCCTCCCCATTCGGCCTCACCAACACCTCCCAGAGCCACATTCTTCAAGAAGAGATTCGACACGAGTGAAACTGCCGAGGAATTGTTGAAAATGTAGGTCCCCGCTCCCTGCGCGGCCCCTCCCTGTTGCCCGTTCCCCCCGAGGGCCACGTTGTTGGAAAGAATGTCCAGAGTGAGGTTCATCGCCCCTTGTGCGAGGTAGATTCCCGCTCCTTGAGCGGCCCCACCCAGAGCGCTGGAATCGGCCGCTCCACCTGAGGCACGATTCGACTGGAAGAGGTCGTGGTCCGAGTTCACCAGATTGTAGGAATTTCCAGCACAGTATAAACCCGCTCCTTGAGCATTCCCCCCGCTCCCTCCGGCACCCGAGCTTGCGGAACCGCCGCTGCCACCGTAAGCAAAGTTCGAGGAGAAGACGGCATGAGACATGGTGAGCGACAAACTCATTGAGCCCCCACCGACGAAGACTCCACCCCCTTGGGCATTTCCCCCATTCCCACCAGTGGCACCGGAACCCCCTGTCCCCCCGACCGCGTTATTGGAGACAATTTTCACCGGATTAGCGGCGGTCCCCAGGATGACCGTACCGGCTGAAGCGAAAATGCCCCCTCCTTGACCGTGTCCCGCATTCCCGCCTGTTCCACTGACCCCACTTCCACCCGAAGCCTTATTGGTTGCAATCATCGATCGGTAGATGGCCAGCTTCCCGCCAGAACTGTAGATACCACCTCCTTGAGCATCTTCACCAGGTGCCCCGATAGCGTTGTTTCCGACAATCCAGACGTTGTTCAAGGTGAGCGATTTTCCGTTGTCGAGGATGGCGCCACCCCGTGCGGGTCCCTCACCAAACACGCCATCATCGGTGGCATATCCGCCCGTGATGATCAGATGATTGAGAATCACAGTTGTGCCAGGAAATAGCTGAAAGACTCGGTCTTGCAGCAGGCTGGCGTCAATCATCGTCGCACCGGGGCCAGAGGTTCCTGTGCCGTTGATTACGAGGGTATGAATGGTGTTATTGATATCAAGATCCCCATCGGTCTCGTCTTCCAGTCCCGATTGTGGTCGCGTTAAGGAATAGGTTCCTCCCTTCAAGTTGATCGTGACCGTTCCCGCGGCTGTACTGTCATTTGCCGCAACGATCGCATCACGCAAGCTGACCACCGTTCCGGGGAGACTCGCATAACTGTCCGTAAAAGACGTTGGCGAAAAAAGCGATTTCGAATTTGCTGCAATCGGAACAACCGGTAGGATGCCGAGTGGTCCCATCATCCCCGCCAAGGGGAGACTCCATGCGGTCGGAGTGACCACGGCGACCGATGCGATCCCGATTAAGGGTATGGTGTTCAGGGGAGAGACCACGAGGGGGGTGATGGTTAAGTATCCCTTGACGACCGAGACGGTTTCCAGGGTGTTGAACGGATTATTGACCGCAAAGCTTGCGCCCCAGTTACTCAGATTAAATGACCCTCCTGCAGTGATGTGATTCACGAGCAGCGAGGTATAAGTCAGGGCTTGGCCCGGCTGAGCGACTTGCGGCAGGCCTGGAGTTTGGAAAAAGTCGACGGCGGGTGCCCGCATTGCATTGGGATTTCCCACGACCTGGGCCATCCCATTCGGCGTGATGAGCAGCGCCGTTTGCTCGTTAATCCCGATCCCCTGCGGGTGCTGATTCGCCGACCAGTCCGAGGAATTCACGCGCGCCAGAAATGCGACCATGCGTCCCATTCGGTCTCGGTTTTCAAAATGCGTATCGACAATCGTATTCTTCAGTTGCGGGAGCAAGAGGGGGTTAATGAAATTTTGATCCATGGTGAGATTCGGATCAAACGGATCCAGCATCGCCTGGCTGGACCTCATACTGCCGTAATCGGCCGTGTAAATATATTGGCTCAGAACATCAGTTCCAGCGCTCGTACCACCAATCGGTACCCCCTTCGCAATCTCGGCCGAGATCGCCGTTTGTACGGGTGTCCCTTTCCAAAAATCGAGATACTCGCCCTGAGCGCCGCCTCCGATGAAGATCGCATCGGCGTTACGGATGATTTGCGCCACCGCAGGATCCATGGCGGCCGCACGGTTGGGGATCACCAGGGTTGATACGGAATTCACACCGCCAAAATCGTAAATATACGAATTGTATCCCGGACTGTCAGACGAGCGTAGCACGAGAAAATCTCCCATTCCTCCCATGCGGCTGATCATCCACTGAAAAGCCTGATCAACATCCGTTCCTCCCCCCTCTAGGGCGATTCCACCCGTTCCATGCAGGACGCCCGCATCTTGCGGGTTGCCGTAGCGATAATACAAAGAACCCTCTGAGCCAACCTGAACCGATGAAGGGATTGGCTGAGAACTCAAGTACAGCCGACCTTCTAGACACTCAATTCCAATCTGGGCCGAACGGCGACTGCGGCGGCGGGTTGATCGTGATTTACCGAGACCACAAAAAGCCCGGAAAAGTTCTTTAATCGATTTCGACAAACCGTAGTCATCAGCATTCATGAGAGGAATCTTTTGGAAAAGAGTGTGTTCGACGAAGAATCGATCTGCCGAGACTCACAGCAGCATTCAGTCTGAGTCTCTCCAGTGTAGGAATTTCTAGAGATCATTTGCAACGAAAAACATTTATTTTTTCAAAAAACACAATTTTTATTTCACGAAAACCCACAATAAATGCATTTATGGCATGAAAATAAATTTTTTGGTGAAACCCGATTTTGGTTGGGTGCCGGCAGATCGGTTTTCCCACCGTTTTCGGCGTACCAGACAGCGGCAACCTGTCCGCCGATGGACCGTGGGGTCGAATACCAGCAGTCATTTCTGGTTCTCAATTGTGACCAACCAGATCGCGTGGTCCTTGTGGCGAGCGGGGTGGGCAGAATATGCTGGAGCGTTGTTGCACGACGAACGTCGTGGCGAAGTTTTTTTACTCCGATCATGTGCCTGAGGTTTGTGATGGACCGGTTCCGCAGACTGTCACTGCTTTGGATTGTCGCATTCGTGATGCTGCTGGCTTCAATCAGCGCGGCGAATGAGGCCCCCCCGTTTGAAGAAAACTCGCTGGAATTCTTCGAGAAACAGGTGCGGCCGATTCTGGTCGCACGCTGCTTTGAATGTCATTCCGTTGACAAAAAGACCCCGAAGGGGGGCTTACGGCTCGATTCGCGTGAGGGATTGCTGAAGGGGGGAGATACCGGGCCTGCGGTCGATCTGGAACAACCAGCAGACAGCCTGCTCGTCTCCTCCATCAACTACGGTGACATCTACCAGATGCCCCCCAAATCCAAACTTCCGCCTGAAGAGATTGCGATCCTGACGAAATGGGTCGAAATGGGGCTCCCCTGGCCAAAAAGTGCTGCAGTGGCGGGCACGGTCAAGCCCTTCGACCTGGTCGCACGCGCTGGTGAACACTGGTGCTGGCAGCCAGTGAAAGTAACCGATCTTCCCGCCGTCAAACAGGCGGACTGGCCCGCTGCGGCCGCAGACCGATTCATCCTCGCCGCACTGGAATCCAGGGGATTGCATCCCGCTCCCGCTGTCGATAAGCGGACGTTGTTGCGACGAGTCTATTTTGATCTGGTTGGTCTTCCCCCAACTCCCGAAGAAGTTGAGCGATTTGCACAGGATCCCGATCCGCATGCCCTCGAAGCGATTGTCGACCGTCTGTTGAACTCGATTCATTTTGGTGAACGCTGGGGACGACACTGGCTGGATCTGACACGCTATGCCGAGACGCGCGGGCACGAGTTTGAACCTGTCATTCCGAATGCCTGGCAATTTCGGGATTACGTGATTCGCGCCCTCAACGCCGATGTTCCTTTCGATCGGTTCCTCACCGAACAACTCGCCGGGGACTTGATCGAACCCCGCTGGCGTGTTGCCCCCCCGGGGGCCGCACCTTCGGCCTTGCCGATCAATGAAGCGTTACTGGGAACCGGGTTCTGGTTCCTGGGCGAAGAAGTCCATTCCCCGGTCGATATTCGCAAAGATGAAACGGATCGAATCGATAACCGGGTCGATGTGTTGTCGAAAACCTTCCTCGGTCTCACTGTCGGCTGTGCCCGTTGTCACGACCACAAGTTCGATGCGATTTCGCAGCGGGATTATTATGCCCTCGCTGGCTTTGCCCTCAGCGGTAGCTATCGACAGGTTCGCATCGACACCTTCGAACAGCATCGACAGATCGCCGTTCAACTCGACGAGAAACGGCGAAACGCTCGACAGATCGTGGCCCAAGAACTGACCGACCGCGCTAAACGGGTGCTTGATCTGCTTGAACTCTATTTTCAAGCGGCAAGACAGGGATTGGCTGAAGGGATTTCGTTTCCGGATGCGGCCCAGGACAATGAGCCAATCGCGCCAGGGGCCGCGATTCTGCAGCGTCTCGCAGACGAGCACCGACTGGATGCGAAGTTACTGGCCAGATGGTGTCGAGAATGGAATTTGGCCAAATCCGATCCAGCGCACCCGCTGCATCTTTTAACCGCCATGGATCCGGCAGCACCCGCGGCGGGAACAACCCCCGCAAGCACATCGCCGGAAGCGAAGGAGGTCATTCCCGGACTGGTGGCAGACTTTGGTGATCCTGATTTTGTCTCTCCGATGCAGGATGGCGTTTCTTTCGGGTTACGACCAGTGGCTCGTGGGGATCTTTCGCTTGGTGTCGGTCCCGCCGGAACATCCCTTTTGTCGGTGGCAAAAATCGGGGGTTGGGAGCGAGATTTCTTTTGGAAATCGCTCAAATTGGCCGGCGGAATGGAGCTGGATAACGGAACGTTGGGGGCCTGGCAATTCAGTGGACGAATGGTCCGATCCCCCGAATTCACCTTGAATAAACGTCACGTCTGGTATCTGGTCCGCGGATCAGTCCGGGCGTATGCCTCGGTCAATTCGCATCTGATCGTAGTGGGGCCGCTGCATGGGGCCGTCTTCCGTGAAGTGCGGCACAACGACGATCAATGGCACTGGGTGCCGCATGACTTGTCGCTGTACGGGGGACATCGGATGCATATTGAATTTGCACCGGTGGATGAGGCCCCATGTACTATCGCCATGGTGGTACAGAGTGATGACCAGCCCAAGTTCCCTGACCCGAGTGGAAATGGTCTGCCATGGACCGCTTTGGCAGGTCAGTCGATTAAGGAACGGACCGTCGCATTCGCCGGGGCCATCCGAACTGCCGCCGATTCGTTGCGAAAAACTCCCCTTCAAGCGGCCCCGCCTCAGAACGCAGCACCACCCCAGAACGCTCAGGCCGACGTTCTGCCAACCGTTCCTTCCCGTTGGCAGCAGGCTCAGTTTGCACACTGGTTCGTCACCCATTCGTCGCTATTCGGACTCGCGGACTTCCAGCCCTCCGTGACCGGTCTGGCCGAGACCGAATCGGACTTCGCCAAGCAGGTTCAATGGGAGTCCACACTGGCCCCAGCGATGCTGGAAGGGAATGGAGTCAACGAATTTCTGCTGATTCGCGGGAACTCGAACACCCCCAAGGAACCGGTCGCTCGCCGATTTTTGGCAGCAGTCGAATCAGGTGGACAACCTCAGGGGGTATTCCAGTCGGAAACCGTTGCAGGAAGTGGGCGACAAGAACTGGCGCGCGAGATGTTGCGCAGTCCACTCGTATCCCGTGTCGCCGTCAACCGGATCTGGCACCACCTGTTCGGACGGGGAATTGTTCCGACCGTTGATAATCTCGGAGTGCTGGGACGAGCCCCGTCACATCCCGAACTGCTGGATTATCTGGCAACTCAGTTCGTACAAAACGGCTGGTCGACCAAAGCCATGATTCGTTCGTTGATCCTGAGCAGCACCTACCAGATGTCGAGTCATTCCACCGAGGCTGATACCGTCGATCCGGATAATGCCTTGTGGCACCGCATGCCGATCAAGCGTCTTGAAGGGGAAGCGATTCGGGATTCGTTACTGGCGGTCTCGGGACGGCTGGATCGGACGCCGTTTGGTTTGAGTGTCCCGATTCATCTGACGGAATTCATGCAAGGACGAGGTCGTCCAGGGGGGAGTGGTCCGCTCGATGGAAATGGTCGCCGCAGCATCTACATTTCAGTACGGCGAAATTTTCTTTCGCCGATGATGCTGGCTTTTGATACCCCTTCACCATTCTCGACCGTTGGTCGCCGCACGGTATCCAACGTTCCGGCACAGGCACTGATCCTGATGAACGACCCCTTTGTGATCGAGCAGGCCAATCGCTGGGCCGAACAGGTTGCTGCTGACGGTCCACAAACGGTCGAGCAGCGTCTGGATCGGATGTACCTGACTGCGTTTGCCCGACACCCCACACCCGCAGAAATTTCGGCGGCAATGTTGTTCCTGCAAGCCCAGGGGGTCAGCCAACCTGATCAGCAACGGGCGGCCTGGAACAATCTCTGCCATGTGATGTTTAATCTGAAAGAATTTGTGTTTGTCGAATGAGGCCCTGCATGTTTCCTTGCCAGCGATATCTTGATCAGCCAATCTCACGCCGTGCGCTGCTTTCTCAGGCGGCCCATGGGTTTGGCGCTGTGGCACTCTCAACGATGCTGCCGCACACGAGTTCGTCGGTCATGGCAGCAAGTCCCAGCGGTAATTCGCTGGCCGCTCAGCCGACCCATTTTCCGGCGAAAGCCAAGCAGATCATTTTCCTGTATATGGATGGGGGCCCCTCTCAGGTCGATACCTTTGACCCCAAACCGATGCTGGATCGGTACGACGGACGAGCCCCCCATGAAGTGATTGGGAAAGTGGAGCCAACCCAGTTTGCGAGTATTGGCAAGATCCTGAAATCCCCCTGGAAATTCCGCCAATACGGCGAGTCTGGGATTCCGGTCAGTGACCTGTTTCCGCACATCGGCAGTTGTGCCGATGATCTGGCGGTGGTTCGTTCGATGGTGGCCCCGTTTTCCGAGCATACGTTTGCCAACTATTTCCTGCATACCGGGCATGGCCAGCAGGGACGACCGAGCCATGGAGCGTGGGTCAGCTATGGACTCGGCTCAGAATGTGACGATCTTCCCGCGTTTGTCATTCTGAATGGTGGCCTGATTCCCCCGGGGGGAATGGATTGTTTTGGTAGCGGGTTTTTGCCTGCGGCGTATCAAGGTTCGGTCTTTACTTCGGGTGAAGCCCCTGTCGCCAACATTCGCCCGACCGAAAAGTCGCGAGAACTGCAAGAGGCCAAGCTGGCCCTGATGCGGCGACTGGATCAAGAGCGACTGGCACAACTCGGTCACGTCGATGCGATCGAGTCGGCGATCGCAAATTATGAACTGGCTGCGCGGATGCAAACGGCTGTTCCTGCACTGATGGATCTGGGTTCCGAGACCAAAGAAACCCAGGATGCCTACGGGCTGAATGATGAGTTTCCAAACACTCGAACCTATGGCCGGCAATGTCTGGTTGCCCGCAGGTTGGTGGAACGCGGAGTGCGATTCATCGAAATTACCTGCCCGTCAGGGAACGGAGATCGCTGGGATCAGCACGCGGGTCTGGTCGATGGCCATACGAAAAACGCGCGCTCGGTCGATAAACCGATCGCCGCGTTAATCCAGGATCTAAAACAACGTGGCTTACTTGACGAGACTCTGATTGTCTGGTGTGGCGAATTTGGCCGCACCCCCTTCGCACAAGGGGGGGATGGCCGGGATCATAATCCATTCGGCTTCACGATCTGGATGGCAGGGGGGGGGACCAAAGGGGGGACCATCCACGGGGCGACCGACGATTTTGGTTATCGATCGGTAGAAAATAAAGTTGAAGTTCATGATCTGCACGCCACGATGCTGCATCTGCTGGGTGTTGATCATACGCGGCAAACATTCCGCTTTGGTGGTCGGGACATGCGATTGACCGATGTCCACGGCCATGTGGTTCACGAGATTTTGAGTTAGTGAATCGCGATCAAGAGTTGTGGTTCTCGAACGGCAACCGAAGCGAGGTATCAGAGGACTCGTCGCAGATTTCGCTGAGGATTGCGTCGATCCCTTGGCAATAGCTTTGAATCGGGAGGTCGTTGACAGTCCGTTCAAACGGATCTTCGATCTCGACCCCGATCTCTTCCACGCCGAACAGGATGTACGACGTGAGCAGCGTTGCAGGAATGGTCGCCCAGCCAAAATCTTTCACGAATGCCAGCGGCAAGGTCATACAATAGACAATCAGTACCCGTCGCAAATGCACGGCATAAGCGAATGGCATTGGCGTCGAGTGGATTCGCTCACACGCTCCACAGTAGTCGACGAGTAACGTCAAGTTCTGGTCAAAAGCAATCAACTGCCGACTGTCGATTAGCCCCTGCTGACACGCCGTAAAGAGTCGCTGCGTGAGCAACCGCGAGATCGCCAGCGGGAGATGTTTTGAGGCTTCGACTCGTGCGACATCGGCAGGGGAAACGTCATTGAATGCGACCCCTAATCCCGGTAAACCCCACAAACGCTGCATCGTGGCATAAGGAAATGCAATCGTCCAACGGATTACCTCACGCATCAACTTGGGGTCTGCTGCCAGCCAGATGTTGGCCTGTCGCGCCAAATTCCGGCATTCATTATTAATCCCACCCCATTGCTTGCGACCTTCCCAAAAACGGTCGTAAGACGAGTTTGTCCGAAAGACCAGCAGCAGCCCGAGTGCGGTGCCGATCAGCGAGTGTGCCGTGATGGGAATGGCAAAATGCCGAATCGTTTCAGGGCTGACGGTGCTGATCAACACCACAATCGTGGCCCCGAGAACGCAAGCAGCAACTCGCCGAAAAATTTCGCGGACCATTGACCCTTCGACATCAAACAGATGACTGGTCCATGCCCGTGAATTGTATTTAGTCATCGCTTTTCAATCCGATAAAGATCCGTTTTCGAACGCAGGATCAGGGATTTTCCGGCCACAGCGGGCGAGGCGAGAAAGCCGGTGCCGAGCTTATTTTCAGCCACTTCTTCATATTCGCGACTCGCTTTAAACACGGCAATGGTCCCCGATTGTGAGCAGCAGTAAATCAAGCCATCAGCATAAAGTGGCGACGACCAGTATTCGCCTCCCAGTCGTTTGGTCCAGATTTCGTTGCCGGTCTTGGCATCCACACACGACGCCACCCCACCATCATTCATCATGAACAGGGTTTCACCGATCAGGATTTGCGAGGGACGCTTGGGGACAGACTTGTTCGTCCGCCAGGCGATGTTTTCCGTGATATCCCCTTTGCCTTGTGGTGAAATGGCAATGAGTGGATTCGGTCCATCAGCGGTCGAGATGTAGAGCAGCCCATTCCCAAACAGGGGACGTCCTGCGGCATTCATCCCGCCATGACGAACGGTCCAGATGGGAGTCCCTGTCTTGGGGTCATAGGCGATCGTGGCCGAGGCAAACGGGCTGATCAATAATTCGCGTCCCCCCTCTTGAATCAGCAGTGGGGTCGAATAGGCTTTTTTTGCATCTCCATCGGTGGTCCCGAAATCGACGTTGCGATCCTGTCTCCAGACGGTTTTACCGGTATTTTTGTCGAGAGCCGTGATGTACTGCACGTCAAAGCCATCAAACGTCAGAAAGAGCAACCCATTGTGGATGACAGGGGACGAGCCCGGACCGCGAAAGTGGTCGCATTCCAGGTCACGCCGTTCCCAAATTTTGCGACCGGTTTTGGTGTCGAGGCAGGCCGTGCCGTAAGCCCCGAAATGAATGTAAACCCGGCCCTCTTCAATGGCGGGAGTCGGCGAACCATAGCTGTTGGTGGCATGGGTGAACTGCGGCTTTTCAACGTCAAACAGTTTCAAATCCTGCAGGATCTTGCCCGTATCCAGGTCGATACAGAGAGCGGATAAGGCGAGTGGTTGATCCAGCTTTGGCTTCTCGGGGGTCGTGTTCTGCACCTCGGGCGCATTCGTCACCCAGATTTGTTTGCCCCAGATGACCGGGGAGGACCAGGCCCGACCTGGAATCGGGGTCTTCCAGACAATTTCCGGCGAACCTTCGCCAAACGTGACAGGCAATCCCACGGCACGAGTTGTGCCATCACCACGGGGACCACGAAACTGATTCCAGTTTTCCTCTTGAGCGAACGTGACGTGACAGGTGACCAGAACCAGCGCAAGAACAGTCGATCGCATTGAGCCCTCTTTCAACGACGGGAAAATTGCCCATCGTGGTAGATACACGAGCAGGGTTGGGAAGTTACTGTTGTGAAACCTCACCCCCATAGAAAAACGACCTTGCTGCGCTTTTGCAATCCCACGGGAATCGGGCTTGCCGATTCACCCCCCATTTTCGGCAGAAAAAGGGGATCACTCACGATAAACACCGATTTAGCTCAACCAACCCACGCGTTTCCTGACCCTCTCGTGTGAGAGGACCGCAAAAACACAGCAGCGGCGAAGGCTTGTTCCTCGGCACTGGTCCAGTATCATGCGACAGCGGAAATTTGCAAAACCCGTTTGCCAGAAAGCCTGAAGCCTCAGTAATGACGAAACACACTGAATTGATGTCATCGCTGTCCGATGTCCTGCAGCAATACTGGGGATATGATTCGTTTCGGCCATTACAAGCAGAGGCCATGCGGGCGATCCTCGAAAATCGGGACTCGGTCGTGATCCTGCCGACCGGTGGTGGAAAGTCGATCTGTTTTCAAGCCCCCGCTGTCGCGATGCCTGGGCTCGCCGTGGTCGTGTCACCCCTGATCTCCCTGATGAAGGATCAGGTCGATTCGCTCACCGAATGCGGTATCGCGGCCGCCTGCGTCAATAGTTCCATGAGTCAGTCTGAGCGTCAAAATGTGGCAAATGCCATTCGACGCGGTCAGCTCAAACTCCTTTACGTCGCACCGGAACGACTTTGCACCGAAAAAATGCTCGATTTTCTCAACGGGTGTCAGGTTTCGTTTTTCGCCATTGATGAAGCCCATTGCATCAGTGCCTGGGGACATGACTTTCGTCCGGAATATCGCATGCTGCAACAGTTGCGGACCCGGTTTCCCGGTATCGGCGTCCATGCGTATACGGCTACTGCCACCGAACATGTGCGCCATGACATTTCCGCACAACTTGGGCTCCGCGATCCCGAATGGCTGATCGGCTCGTTCGATCGCCCGAATCTGGTCTATCGCGTGCAGCGGAAGAGCGATGTGGTGAAGCAGGTTCGTGCGGTGATTGATGCTCATCCCGACGAATCGGGAATTATCTATTGCATCTCGCGACGTGAGGTCGATGAGCTTGCCGAATTGCTGTCGCGAGCGGGTTACAAGGCGCGGCCTTATCACGCGGGCTTACCCGATTCCGATCGAATACGACACCAGGACGAATTCCTCAACGAAGAGACGAACATCATTGTGGCTACGGTCGCATTCGGCATGGGGATCGATAAATCCAACGTTCGCTACGTGATCCACACGGGGGCCCCCAAGTCGCTGGAACATTATCAGCAGGAAACAGGCCGTGCCGGTCGTGATGGGCTGGCGGCAGAATGCTGGCTCCTCTGGTCCGCCGCCAATTTCATGACTTGGCGAAAAATGCAGGAAGATCTTCCCGATGACGCCAAAGCGCAGGCGTATGAATGCCGGCAGGGGATTGAACGCTTCTGCACGGGAATCGTCTGTCGCCATAAGACCCTGGTCGAACATTTTAACCAGCCGTACGAAACGGCCAATTGCCAAGCGTGTGATGTCTGCCTGGATCAACTCGACCTGGTCATCGACCCACTGATCGTCAGTCAGAAAATTCTGTCATGTGTTGTCCGGGTCAAAGAGAGCTTCGGAGCGGACTATGTGGCCCAGGTGCTGATCGGATCGAAAGATGCAAGAATCCTCGGTAATGGACACGATGAGCTCTCGACCTATGGCCTGCTGAAGGATGAGCGGAAAGAGGGGGTTCGGGATTGGATTGAGCAACTCGGTTCCCAGGGATTTCTTGAGCGAACGGGCGAGTACAACACCCTGAAGTTGACCGACGAAGGCTGGAAACTGTTAAAGGGACAGGCGATCCCCCGATTATTAAAACCGTCGAAAAAGAAATCGTCTGCCGACAGTGGTACAAAAATCGAGGCCGACTCGTGGGAAGGAGTCGATCGCGATTTGTTCGAGATCTTACGAGTTCTGCGTCGTCGCGTTGCAGAAGGGCACGGCGTTCCGCCGTTCGTCATTTTCGCTGACACGACTTTGCGCGATCTGGCCCGCCGCCGTCCCACATCGCTGGTCAATTTCCGGCAGGTTCACGGGGTCGGAGATAAGAAAACCACTGACTTTGGGACGCTGTTTACCGAGACGATTCGGGACCATTGCCAGCAGCATCAATTGAGTACAGACATCGTCGCTCCTTCAGTCACGAAGTCACGTTCTGCCCCGAGCGATGCGAGTACGGCACTGGCACTGTCAACCACCAAACAACTGGCATTCGATTTGTTTCGCGAGGGAAAATCGCTCGAACAAGTAGCCACCGTGACCGCCAGGTCGCCGTCAAC
>Ga0114978_10001489_pt1 | contig 19694 bp, 18 predicted proteins | sample S_140212_EF_Meta_FD_87027 | JGI IMG/M metagenome (GOLD analysis project Ga0114978, IMG submission 87027) | Freshwater microbial communities from Lake Simoncouche, Canada to study carbon cycling - S_140212_EF_MetaG | ecosystem: Environmental > Aquatic > Freshwater > Lake | place: Lake...
AACATCGAGTGGTTCTGTAGGCAAACTAATAATTTTCTGTTTTGTTTTCTTCTGCAAAATTTGAATTAATGGATTATTGATATTCATAAAAAGTCCATGGTCAAATAACACTTCTAATAGAACTTTACATCGTTCGAATGCAGTATTTTGTTGATCACCGTCATCAGTTTCAATATCAAAATAAATTTTACATTCGTAGTTATTTGGACCTAGCCATGCATCCAATGCTACTACTGCGGGCCACTTTGTCTCATAACTTAAATCGGTCATTTTTTAACATTCACCTTGTTTTTTAGCATTTTGTCATTTGCTGCTTTTTCAGCCAAATCATTCATTCGTTTTTGATACTCTGCTTGATAGCCATTTAAGACCATTCGAATTTGATTTACAAGTCCTGCATTTCCAGATCGATAAGCCTGATTTAGTTTTGAACTTAGATCTGTACTTTCTTTAATAATTTCTTCTAGTGTTTTATCTGCAAGACTACCAAGTAGAGGATGAAACATTACAGATCGCCTTCTTTTCTATTCTCGCTGTAATGAGCATCAAACTTACCACCTGGATAACGTGCTTCCAACTTGCGAACATTTTCCTCAACAACATCATTTGGATCAAATCCCAATGCTCTACAAGCGTTGGCCCAATACCACATAATGTCACCAAGTTCACGCTTCATATGGAATACATTCTCATCAGTAAGTGGCTTACCTTGGAACAACATCTTTTTAATAATTTCATTATATTCTCCGCATTCACTACTAAGCCCAATGCCACTTGTAATTAATAGCGGAACATTAATCTGAGGACCATGCATTGAAATACCAGTGGGGGCATTTATTTCGTAATTTGCATCTAGTCTATCTAAACGATTCATGAATGCTGTTAGATCGTTTGATTCTTCACTTGTTACTGCTGCGACAAATTCTGTATAACGGTTAAGGTCAATAGTCATAAAAATACTCCTACTATGCATAGTAACGTAATGCATAGTAGGAGTCAATTAAATTAAATTAATTCTCTATACGGAACCACTTTGACGGCCCAGCAACATACTGATAACTAACATGACTGTTAGCAGCTAATGTAGTTATTTTACCTAAAATTGTACCTGTATTGGCAGTTAAAGTTAATGTTGTAATTGCATTATTAGAAGCAATTTTAACTATTTGACCATTAGTTGGTGAAGTTGGCAGATAAATTGTTCCTGCGGCTAATGTACTAATACTATCTATCAATAATGTACTATTAGCAGATATTGAAAAACTTGTAGTTAGATTAGCATAATCAAAATAACTATGTGTTGTAACCGCAGTATTTCCCCATACTGCTGATGTTGAATTATGACGACGTGGGCGAGTTAAATCAACTATCGTAATAGTTGCGCCCTGATCAATTGTTAGAAATTCAAAAACATAAGTGCCAGCAGCAGCAAATGTTATTACATTAGATTTATATCCTTCAATTGTACTAGTACCAACGGAAACAGCAGCAGGTAAAGTTACTGTATGAGATGAACTAGTTAATACAACTTGAAGTCTAATACGTCCTAACTTTCCTGCAATGGGAAATCCTGCAAAGGAAACAACAATTGATCCTGATGTGCTAACTGACCAAAAATGAGAAGCAGTGTGGAAAAGTTGAATGGTACCAGACGTACTACCAATGTCTGACACTGTTTCTTTAATATTATATATTTCAGCGCCATTGAATAATGTGCCATCCATATTATTGTTGACAGAGCCGCCGCCTGATAAAGCAGATTTTAAAATTGCTTTATTTTGCAAGTCTTCAATTTCTGTTTTTGCATATCCAATGTTAGTTTGTATATTTTTAAAATTAGTACGAAACCCTTGGCTGTCATTATCAACGCCAGCTATCGGGAAGGTAGAATCTATGTTTAGGCTATTAATATTACTGGCCATTATAAAAAACTCCAATCTTTGGGAACTTCAAGTATTTATCGCCTTGTAGAGGCATTGTATAACTATCGATATTGTTAACAAATTTAGTTGAATTTCCATCAAACAATGTTGGAGTTGTAGGTTTCAATTCTTGTGTATTTGATTGTACATAAGCAGGAACAGTATTAGATACTCCGACCAATGATGAATCATATAACTGATAACTATTCCCATGTCTGTCACCATACTGAACATAGACAAATTGTGGAAGAACAGTAACTCGTCCAGATGTAACATACTTGATAACATCTTCGGCATTACTCTCATATGTAAATGTAATGCTATTAACAATTGATAAAACAGTAACAGATTGAGTAGATCCGTTGCTTATACTAATTTCTAAACTATCACCTACATTTAAACTATGCACAGTAGTTGTTTCTACTGTTGCAATGCTACTTATTCTTTGGAATGATCTAATAGTTAATGATTCGCCTGGGCTAATAGATCTGACAAAAGTTAAACTTACACGATTTTCATTATCTACATCTATTTTCCAAACACCACCTTGTTGATTTACAGTAGAAGATACATTTACACGATCTTTATAACCCAAGACGTTTACATAATTTGATTGTACACCTCGATCCCAAGTGTTTTCATCCCAATTGAAATTTTCATCAAATCCAAAATTATTTGGAATAATTTCACTCTTGACCCACCCGTCGTTTGCTATAACATCCCAACTTGAAAATCTTTCTTGAGTTGCAAATATAATATATTTTCCTTGAAGATTATATCCTATTCCATCAATGCCACCTGAATTTATAATATAATCAACTGATCTTCCGTGTATACTGTCGAATGGGCGATCTGCTGCATAATCAACAGTAAATACTGGCACAATAATAGCAGTTGTGCCAAGCGCCGATTTATCAAATGTTGTATATTTTTGATTAATGAATTTTCTTTTAACTAGATCAAAATTAGAACTGTAACTATTATTTAGAACATATCTATCAGCAACAAATGCAACATCTTTAATATCATATGGTGTATATTTTTTAATATTAAACAATGCTTTTTTACCAGTGCCTGGTTTCAAATAAGCCAATACTGCACCAGTTGTATATCCTAATACTCTGTTATTGCTTTGAGTACTGACCATCCATTCTGGCAAACTATTTAGATAACTATTCTCTAAATTATTTGCAATATCTTTTTGCATTAAAGTTAAGTCATTTGGCGCAATTATATTAGATCCTGCTGCACGAGGATTTCTCCAATTTGGCTTAATTTTTGTCATGTTTGTAAAATTAGCAGGACTCTTTGTTATCTTAACACCATTTTTAATTTCATAAAACTTAGTTTCTTCAATCAAGTCTACATAGATCACATCATACAGTAAATTGCCGTTTTCATCTTTTCCTTGGGCTAACTTATAATCACCAAAATAAAATTTCTTATTAAAATGTCGATCACCCATTGCTTCAATATAATTGCTTAGTTTGCTTGCTTTAATTCCATAACTTACAATTAATTTGATATCAGATTGTAAACCATAGTATGGGTCATTTGGTCTATAAATTTCAGCAGGGTCAAAAATATCAGTATTATGTATAATACTATAGATTTTTTCTCGTTGTGCAATAGATGGAAGACACTTAATATATAAATCTTCATAAGGTTCATATGTTGATTGTAATACACTCAATTTGAATGTTTTTTCGCTTTCAATTTGATTGAAATAATCTTTTGCGATAACTGTAAATTTATATACATTATCAAAATTAGTATTTTTTAAATAAACAAACTTTGATGCTAAATCTTTATCAAAGGTAGTTGTTCCTTTGTCAAACCCCATAGTTTGAAAACTAACACGGCCGCTTATTGTGCCGTCCTCGAGAAGTTTAAGACCAGCCGGAATTCTACCACCATTCTTTATCGAATAGTATAATTCTCTATCACTTTTAGCAGTTGCTTTTACATATAAATTGCTAATATCTCCATTGCGAATATATCCTAAATCATTTGGACTATCCCATGTAACATTGAGATCTAAATTACCTAAGACAGTAATAACAAAAATTCTAATATCACTCGATGTATTATTTTCGGTAGTTACAATATATACACCAAATTTATAATCTTTAGTTGTTTCTACTTGAACAGGTATATATCCAGTTAGCCACCCAGTAGAACTGTCTAAAGTTAGTCCAGGTGGTAATTCGTAATTGCCACCTTGATCCCAATAATTTTCGTCAAATCCAGAAGATGTAGGATCAAACCCACTGTCGATGCCACTTGATAAGACATATGAAATTCCAGTGTTATCATAATCTATACCTTCAAATTTAAAAGCATAATAGCCGCCGCTGTTAGTAATAGCACTTGAATTTAGTGATTTTGTTAATAATATTGGCTTACGATTTGCATTAATATCTGCTGTTATACTTAAAGAATCGTCAGTGACAAATGCCGAATCAGCAGTTAATCCTGAATAATTATATACTGCTATTTTAAAAGTCTTAAAAACAATTGCTTTACCGTCAGTTACTGATGCTGAGAAAATATAATTAATAAAATTGCTAACTGTAATTCTTTGGAATCCGTCAGTATTCCAATAAGAATCATTGTATCCAACCAGATTAGAAACTTCATTGAATATTGGAGTAATAACACCGCTGATTAATCCTGATTCAGTTAAAGTTAATCCAGGAGGTAATTTGCCCGATACTAATTTCCATGTTAATACATCATCATTGAGGTCATATGCATTCAATTGAAGTGACATGTCTGTGCCGTCTGCATACGTGCCCAATGGTACATTTGAACTTGTAATAACCGGAGGATAATTTCCAGTTACAGTAATATAAAAAGTTCTGTCAGTTATCCCAGTTACAATTCCGCTAAATGTCGATGTGGCTCGAATAGTGAATGTACTGGTAATGTCTTGATTTACATTAAATGGTACTCCGGTTACTGTGTAAGTTCTTTCGGGATTACCACTTACATACCCAGTAGGATCAATTTGTACACCTCTAGGCAATTGACCGGCAGTAAGTTTATAACTTACAATGCCACCATCCTCGTCAATTGCTTTTAATCCTAAGTCAAAATACTGCTGTGCTGCGATTTTACCAAAATCGCCTTGTTCAGTAATCCAAATTGGGTTTCCCATAGTGTCTCCTTAATTATTTATTGACACAACAGGAATTAAAATCTTCCAACTGCTACTTCAATAATACCAGCATTTCCTTCAAAATTTTCTAAAGATTTGCCGATTACTGTACCCAATGTTGGATTTGTTGATGCACGAGCATATCCAGCGCCTGCACTTACCATCATTTGACCTTTTCTAATAGGGCCGTGAACTTTGCATGGAGTTCTGCCTGTTAATGCAACTGCAACAGGGAAATCTGCTTCAATAGCACTGTTCATCAAATATGCAGGATTAGTTGATACTATGCCTGCAACACTTGCACTATTCTCACTTGCAATAGTTAATTCATATTCGCCACCAAATTCAACGACAGTTCCTGGATCATAGTACGTATCGGCTGCATAACATTCTGCTAAGTCAGCATATTGTGCAGTTGTTGCTTTAGCAAATATTGTATTAAATGTAGCACCAGTAGCACCAATATTTCCAGTTCCAGAAAAATTCTGATTTGAAATAGCTGCACCAGAAGAATCAGTTCCTCCTGCTGCAAAATAACTGGCTGCATAGATATAACCAGCACCGGAAATTCCGCCGGTTTCAGTGGCAATATTGCCGGAAACATGTAGATTGGCATCTGCTCTTGGTGTAGAACCAAAAGTACTAATTTGTCCAGTGGTACCTTTAATTCGTAGCATTTCTTTATATGTGCCACCATTATATGCAGCAGTTTGAAATATTACGTCGTTATTAGCACTAATTGTAATATTTTGTCTTCCATTCGCAACTGTAGTACTTCCAGTTACAGTAATATAGGATTCAGCAATTGAAGTTCCATCAGTGAGAGTTCTTTTCCAATTAATTCCTCCCATTTGATCGTTACTTCGTGAAGTTGTATCTGTTTTTTCAAAATATATCCAACTTCTATCTATGTTACTAGTACCAGTATTAGTTAAGTAAATGCCTGGAGCTACGCCGTTAGCTTGTATTGCTCCTTTTGGAGTATCAATATTAATACCAAGTCTAGTTGTTGTGCCCGAAGTAGTAATATTACCAGTAGTTGTAACTGTAGTAAATGCACCTGTATTAGCAGTATTAGCGCCAATTGCACCAGTATGATAGCCAGTTATTTGTCCTGCATTTGTTGTTGTTACTGAAGTAAACACACCAGTGTTGGGACTGCTTGCACCAACTGTTCCGTTAAGTGGACCAGTTGCTGCGCCTTGATATCCGCTTGTTGCAGTAAGTGATGTGAATACACCAGTGTTGGCAGTATTAGCACCGATTGGGCCAGTATGATATCCAGTTAATTGTCCTGCACTTGTTGTTATTACTGAAGTAAAGATGCCAGTGTTGGGAGTAGTAGCGCCAACAGTTCCATTAAGCGGTCCAGTTAATGGTCCAGTTGCACCAGCAGATACGCCAGACAATGTTACACCAGTAATAGTTGCATTACCTGCCCAAATACCAATGGTGCCCGCTATTATACTTGTTGATGCTGTTACTGTAGTGAATGCACCTGTATTTGGAGTACTTGCACCAACAGTTCCATTATGTGGACCATTTAATGGGCCACTGGCCCCTCCTGTTGCACTACCAGTTGTATTTTGATTTAATGTTGGAAAATTACCTGTTGCTACAGATCCAATTACAGACTGTACATTAGCAGCAGTTAACCCAGTTACAAATGTTGCAGTACTAGCAGTTATAGCAGCACCTGTAATTGAGTTATTACCACTCCAAATAACAATATCACCTATATAAACATTTGCAGCAGTAACTCTGTCAACTGTTGCAGTTCCTGTTAAATTAATAGATGCGCCAGTAAAAGCAGCGCCGGTATTACCAATTGTACTTGCATTAACTGCAACAGCATTAGCAGTATTGAAAGTAGAAAGCCCACTTGCAGTTAATGTTGTAAAAGCACCAGTGTTAGCAGTTGTTGCACCAACAGTACCATTATGTGCTCCAGTTGTTGCGCCTTGATAGCCACTAGTTGCTGTTAGTGTTGTAAACGTACCGGCATTAGCAGTATTAGCGCCAATTACACCAGTATGATATCCAGTTATCTGTCCACCATTCAGTGATTTAATTGTGTCGCCTTGTAAGATAGCACTACTATTACCAATAGTTCCTGCACTTAAACTTACTGCATTAATAGTATTAATAGTTGAAGTACCAGTTGTAGTTAAATCAGTGAACACGCCGCTATTCGCAGTATTAGCACCAATTGGACCTGTCATATATCCAATCAATTGCCCGCCGCCAGTTGTTGTCACTGAAGTAAACACACCTGTGTTAGCAGTGTTAGCACCAATTGCTCCAGTATGATAACCAGTTAGTTGTCCAGCACTTGTAGTTGTCACTGAAGTAAACACACCTGTGTTAGCAGTGTTAGCACCAATTGCACCAGTATGATAACCAGTTATTTGTCCTGCACTTGTAGTTGTAATTGAAGTAAATTTACCGGTGTTGGGAGTAGTAGCACCAACTGTTCCGTTAAGTGCTCCATTCATTGCACCACTATATGAAGTAGTTGCAGTTAGTGTTGTAAATGTACCTGCATTGGCAGTATTAGCGCCAATAACACCAGTGTGATATCCAATTAATTGCCCAGCCACTGCTTGAACATTACCAACTCTGATAGTATCGTAATTTGTAGTGCTATCAAATGTTAAAACATTACCAGTTGGATTAGTTGCTACATTGCTAAAAAATGTCCAGTTATTATTGGTATGATCTCTTACTATGCCAGTATACTGTTTGCTGCCTGCTGTAAATTGACCAACAATTCCCAATTCAAAATTGTTTGCAGGATTGTTATTGCCGAGATAAAGTACGGTGTCATTGATAGTAATATTATTAGCATTAATTACTGTAGTATTGCCATTAACATATAAATTGCCGCCAACAGTAACATCGCCTGTTGTTGTAACACTAGTAAAGGCGCCTGTGTTAGCAGTTGTTGCACCAACTGTTCCGTTAAGTGCTCCATTCATTGCACCATTATATGAAGTAGTTGCAGTTAGTGTTGTAAATGTACCTGCATTGGCAGTATTAGCGCCAATAACACCAGTGTGATATCCAGTTATCTGACCACCAGACAAAGTAGTAAAACTAGTTGCAGTTGTTGCACCAGTAAAGTTGGCGGTTTCTCCTTGAAATGCAGCCCCAGTATTTCCAATAGTTGATGCGCTAATACTGGAAGCAGTCGGATTATTAAATGTTGTCGCACCAGAAACATTTAATGTACTAAACACTGCGCTATTAGCAGTATTAGCACCAATTGCTCCGTTAAAATAGCCAATGACTTGTGTGCCATATAATGTAGTGAAGCCATTTGCATTAATTGCATTAGCAGCAGTTAATATTTGGGTGCCTTTGTTAAATGTTAATGCACTGTTGCCAAGGAATGAACCTGCATCATTAAATTGAATTTGTGCATTCGACCCGCCAGGACTTCCTGAGCCACCACTGCCTGTTCCAGCAGACCATGTTAAATTTCCCAACCCGTCTGTTTGTATATAGTAACCATTGATTCCGCCGGTAATTCTAACATTACTAAGTGGTCCTAAACTAGTAATACTACTAACAGTTAGTGTTGTGAACGAAGCAGTATTAGCAACAGCAGCTCCAATTGGGCCGTTTAAATAACCTGTAATTTGTCCTGCACTAGTAGTTGTTACAGAAGTGAATACGCCAGTATTAGGAACATTGCCGCCAATTGAACCAGTATGATATCCAATATATTGGCCGCCGGCACCTGTTATTGATATACTACCAGCAGTGACATTTCCTGCTATTGTAACTACATTTGAAGTTTTGTTATATGTAATGCCAGCAGCGCCGCCAAACGTACCATTATCATTGAATTGTATATAAGTGTTTGAGCCTTGGGGAGTACCTGAACCGCCAGAACTAAATGCAGTACCATTAGCCCAAAATAAACCATTTGTTGTATACAATCCAGTTACAGCAGTGTTGCCTAGTCCAGTTTGACCACTTGATGTCAAAGTAGTAAACGCACCACTATTAGCAGTATTGGCACCAATTGCTCCAGTATGATAGCCAGTTAGTTGTCCTGCACTTGTTGTTGTAACACTTGTAAATACACCAGTGTTTGCAGTATTAGCACCAATTGCACCAGTATGATATCCAATTACTTGCCCGCCACTCAGTGTTGTAAATGACTGTCCAATAACTGCCTTATTAAGATTCCAACTTGATGTTGAATGTGTATACAAAATAGTTGCGGCTGTAGTAGGTCCGTTAACAGTAATACCTGCACCATCAGCAGCAGAAGATGTAGCAGCATTGTTGGCAAGAACTAAATTAAGATCATTAACAGTAACAACAGTTGAATTAACAACGGTCTGTGTGCCATTAATAGTTAAGTTGCCGGTTACAGTTAAATTACCACTTGCAGTTAAATCAGTGAATGCTCCAGTATTTGCAGTATTGGCGCCAATTGCGCCTGTTAGATAACCTCTAATTTGGCCGCCATTTGCTATTAAATTTGCTGTGTATAAATTTCCAACTAATGTAACTGCGCTTGTAGTTTTATTATAGGTAAAATTTGTATTACCATTTAATACGCCTGCATCGTTAAATTGTATAGAAGTACCAATACCACCAGCAGTAGTACTGCCTGCTGCTGCCGAATAATATGCATCACCGTTTGCCCAATAGACGCCCTGAGAAGTAATAACATTTCCAATATTTGCTGTACCAGTAGCATTGATATCAGTGTATTGTGATAATTGTGGTTGTCCAGAACTTATCTTAGACCACGTACCTTTTTCACTATTATAAACATAAACCACATTGTTTATAATAGTTAGATTACCGTTTGGTGGGTTTACTGGAAATGACATGTTAAAATCTTCCTATCGATACTTCAATTGTAATTATATCGTTGCTTTGTATATTTTCTAAACTTTTTCCTATAATACATGCAGGTTGATATAGATCTTTGTCTAACTTGATAGCCACGCCTGGAATATCACTTGCTACCACTGGATCACCTTTGGCAACTGGACCTTTAACTTTGCATGGAGTTCTACCTGTTAATGCAACAGCATACCCATCACATGTATCATTCATTAAATATGCTGGATTTGTTGAAATAACTCCTGCTACTCTATTATCGTGAGAAGTAGTTGTTTTAGTTATTTCTTTTTCGCCACCAAAAACTACAACATCACCTGGCTCCATTTCGCAATCGGCAGTATATTTTTCTGCCAAGTCAGCATATTGTGCAGTTGTTGCTACTGCAAATACAGTATTAAATGTTGCACCTACAGCACCAATATTGCCAACACCAGTTGTTCCGTTATTTTTAATAGCAGTAATACTATCACTTATAGAAATATTACCTGCAATATGTAATGTGCTTGTTGGATTACTAGTTCCAATACCAACATTACCGTATCTGCTAATTCTCATACGTTCTGCAAAACTACCAGTACTTGCAGCAATAGATGTAGTGAATACATGATCACTGATTGATACGTAATTTATGTGTAATTGCGGATTAGTTGCATCATTACTGCCATTTGATGTTATAGTATTCGATAGTACAGTACTATCAGTTAATGTTCTGGACCAATTAATACCGCCCATAAGATCACCTGTAGCAATAGTAGTATTAGTTTTATTAAAATTAATAAATTGCTTAGTTACACCAAATTGATTGGTATTATTTAGGTTAACTGTTGAAGTTGCAGTTAGTGTAGTAAATGACCCAGTATTAGCAGTATTAGCACCAATTGCTCCTGTGTGATAGCCAGTTATTTGCCCGCCATTTGTAGTTGTCACTGAAGTAAAGACACCAGTGTTAGCAGTTGTTGCACCAATAGTTCCATTAAGTGGGCCACTCGCAGCGCCTTGATATCCACTTGTTGCTGTTAGTGTTCCTGTTGTTACTGAAGTAAATATGCCGGTGTTTGGAGTAACTCCTCCAACTGTTCCATTAAGAGGACCATTTAAGGTACCAGTAGCTCCTGCAGATACGCCGGATAATGTAACGCCAGTAATAGTTGCGTTTCCTGCCCAAATACCTAATGTACCAACTGTTATTCCAGTAGATGCTGTTAGTGTTGTAAATGCGCCAGTGTTTGGTGTAGATGCACCAACAGTTCCATTAAATGGCCCACTTGCTGCACCTTGATATCCACCTGTAGCAGTCATTGTTGTAGCATTTACGGCACCTGCCCCAACAGTTGTTGCTGTAACTGTAGTAAATGCGCCAGTATTAGCAATATTAGCACCTATTGGTCCAGTATGATATCCTTGAATCTGTCCAGCAACATCAAGTGCAACTGAAGCATTAGCAACACCCATACCAACATTACCATTGAATCTATGAAGTGTAGCAGTATAAGCAGCAACATTGGCAACTTCATCAGTTAATGCTTGATCCATTAATGCAATACGTGGACCATTATTCATATAACCTATTACAACAGCATTTACATTACCATTATAATTTGGTGTCAATGCTGATGAAACTCTTGCTACATCAGTTGATGTACCAGTATGAAAACCCAACCCAACTTTCTTACTTCCGTAACTACTTCCATAAGCAGGTTGTAACCATTCAGATCCAGTAGATGATGGACTCAACAAATTTTCTATTTTTGAAGCCGTAAGAGCATCAGCACTAGTAATAGTATTACTATTGTTAAGGTCCATGAAATAGGCATTTCCGCCTGAAACTCTATAACTGTAGCGGGCCATCATACGTCCGCTTTGTATTTCACCCAATGCACTATTAAGAACAGGAGATATTGCAACAGAAATATTGCCAATAGTTGACGTATTATTATAAGTTACTGCACCACCAATAATATTTCCATTGATTTGTAAATTACCACCAATAAGTGTATCTCCTGCTGTTGTTAATGTCGAAGCAGTTAATACCGTATTTGTATTACCAATAATTGTAGCATAGACATTTGCAGCATTTACATTACCAGCAAAGTTTGCAGTACCAGTAGCACCGATTGTTGTAAATGTACTATTGCCAGCAGTTAAAGTGCCATTTAATGTTAACCCATTGAAAGTACCTGCATTCAGATATAAGTTATTCCAATATACACTAGTCGAACCTAAATTGTATGATATATTTGCAGCAGGCACCAGATGCCCATTTGAATCAATTTTTAATCTTTGAATTTGATTTGTATAAAAATCAACTGTTCCAAAACCTGTAATACTTGCAGTTGATGTTGATGATGTATAACCAATACCATAACTTGGAATGGCATTCAATCCAGATGGAGTAAATGTTGACCCATCACCAATTGCCAATCCACCACCAGTTCCTGAACTATAAATTAATCCTGCAACTTGTAATTTTGTGCCGGGAGTAATAGTTCCAATGCCAACATTACCATTTGATAATATACGTACTTTTTCAGTGTTATTAGTAGATAGTGAAATATAATCGATATTATAACCGCTAGAACGACTTAAAAATATCGCGGGTTGAGATGCAGAATAAGCATCATTTACAGCACGTAATTGTAATCCGCTACTGTCAGAAAACCATTCCCATATCTTGTTATCTGACGTGGCACCCTCTCTTCTAAGTTGAATACTAGTTTGCCCTGCACCAGATCCATTTGAAGCAGTTAATGCGCCAATTCCATTGATACCACGAATTTGTCCATTGACATCTAATTTATAAGCAGGACTAAGTGTACCAATGCCTACGCTACTGATACCATCAGTTGATAATGTAGTAGCACCTGCAACAGTTAATGGTCCTGCACTTACTGTTCCGCTATATGTAGCAAGATAAGAAGCAACATTACTATTGCTATAAGTGCTGGATCCACCTGAGGAACTACTATATGCTGCACCATTAGACCAAAATACACCACTTGTAGTAACAACATTTCCTACAGTTAATGTACGACTTCCTTTATTAAATGTAAAATAACTACTGCCTTGGAAAGTGCCGACATCGTTAAATTGTACTTGAGAATTTGCGCCGCCAGGAGTACCTGATCCGCCGCCACCACCGCCTACTGCCCAAGTTAAATTACCGGCGCCATCTGTTTGTAGATAATATCCATTGGTTCCGCCTAAAATGCTAACATTAGCAACTGCACCAAGATAACTTTTAGAACTTACAATTAAGTTACCACTTACAGTTAAGTTGGCAGTAACTTTTGCATTAGCACTAATATTTAAATTAGCACCACTTATATTTCCAGTAACTGTAACATTGCCGGCAACTGTAGCATTGCCGGTAGTAGTTATGTTAGTAAATGCACCTGTATTAGCAACATTGGCGCCAATTGAACCAGTTAGATAGCCTTTTAATTGTCCGCCACCTGTTGTAACAATATTACCAACTGTTAAGTTATTAAAGGTTGTTGGCGAACTTGTAAGATCTAGCCAAAAATCACTTGCTCCGTCACTTGTTCTTTTATAAAGTGTATCGGATGCAGTGTTATACCATTCATCGCCAAGATGAGGACTTACAGGAGGGGTACTAGATGAAGTTACATTTACACCGGTACCAGTACTAAATGGTGCTCCATTTGGAAAATATATGCCGTTTCCAAGAGTAAGTTTGCCAGCAATACCCATGCCACCAGCAACAACTAATGCTCCTGTATATGGATTTTGACTGTCAACAATGCTTGAAACAAATAATTGACTTTGTGATCCTATTATAACTGCTGACGAACCTAATGTAGTATCAGGTGCAAGAGTAATATTACCTGTACCTGCAAGAGATGTTGCAGTGTTTAAATCAAATCTAAAATTACTCGCGCCAATATTAGTAAAAAGTTGATCAAAATTATTATTGACTTTTTGAAACGATAATCTTAGGGGATCACCTGTGTAATCGTTGGGGTTCTGGCCAACATTAATTACTTGCTTTACCATCTAATTCTCCTGCTTAATATTTATTAAGACAGGAGGTTTATATTAGAAAGCTACACTAGTCCCGCAGCCACAACCGCCTTTAGAATTGGGGTTTTCTACTATTAATTGGCTACTCATTAGGTCACTTTTATAATCAATTGTACTGCCTAATGTATATACTAAACTAGTACAATCGACAATTAATTTCTTACCATCAGTAAGTTCAATGACTTCGTCACGGTCTGGAGTACCATTTTTAGCATACAATTCTTCATCAGCAGGTTCCCAGAAGTATTCAAAGCCAGCACAGCCGCCACCTTTAAGTCCCCATACAAGATAAGGCTTGTCTACAGTAGTTAACACATTAACAATATGCTTCTTGGCTGCTTCTGTAATGTTTACAATGTTCATTTATTTGTACCTATAGGTTATACGACCTTTGGTGAGATCATATGCGCTTATTTCAACTTCAACTTTATCTCGATGTAAAATACTAATTCGATTTTTACGCATATTGCCACTAATATATGCTACTATAATGTTTCCGTTTACATCAACTTTAAACATTCCATTTGGTAATACTTCGTGTACAACGCCTTCTATCTTTAATAAATCTTCTTTTGCCATTTTAATTACTTTGTTCCGGCTGCGCTACCAGTCCCACTACTGCATTTTTATTAATCAATTTAACTTTATCCTCTGGAATGAAATTATACATTGCATGTTCAACATCGCAATACCTTCCAGTATTTACATGTTCTAGAATAAGTTCATGTGATTTTTTAAACACTTCACTCATAAAATTTATTTGAGATGAAGGGAAACTAAAGCCATATGTTGGATATTGAAAATGTATATCTGTAAAATCTTTTGGCCAGTTGTTATCCCATTTGTCTTTAAAAACAAATTGATTGGGGTCAGCCATCTGCTCAGTTAAAATAAAATCTTCAGTTAAACAATATCTACCTGATAGTTTATAAACTCTATCTTTTGTAGTAGTAAATGTTTCTAATAGATTGCCAAGCACATATGTTTCAGTTAGACTTTTAGCACTATGCTGATTGTTCCATTTGATTGGAATTTGTTGAACTATTGTATTAGCGTTGTAGTTAATGAATTCATCAATAAGTGGTTCAACTAAATCATAGTATTCTCCAATTGGATTAACACTAAGTTCAATTAATGAAATAAAACTATCAGGAACATATTTTCGTATGCTGTTAATAGTATCAGCAGTCTGCCGATACCGATCTTGATATGAAAAAATACCAAAATCACTTTTTATAGCACTAGTTACTAAAAAGTGTATGCTCACTTCTTCTCTTCTTTTTTAACTTTTTCTAATAGGTTCTTAACTTGTTGTTCAAATTGCTCAGTTACTGAAGTTTCGAGTTTTGTATTATCTAGTTGACTACTAGCCATTAAATTTTCCATTTCAGTCTTAGACAATGGCTTAATAGATCCAATAGGAGGTGTAGGACCATAACCAGCTTGAAATCCGCTAACTAAACTTGGATTACTTGGCCACATTGTGGTATCAATCATTGTAGGATACCCTGCTATTCCAGTTGTTGGACTACTATATGTAGTTCCGCCATAACGATTTTGCTGATTAATATAATTGTCCATTTTCTTATTAAGTTCGCTCATTTGATATCGAAGTTGTTGCCATTCAAAATGCATACGCTGAAGCGGACCATAAACAACTTTGTCGTCTGGTCGTGGGTCAATCATCCTGGCAACATTTAATGTTTGATCTAATAGATCAGCAACAGTTTCATTATCCTTTGCTGCCATGAGTAAACGATCAAACATTATCATTGCTTGATGTTCTTCGTTTGTTAGCATGTTACATTATCCTTATTAACTAAAACAGTCATTCCTGGATCGAGATCGTCATGCTCTAAGATAAACCAATTATCGTGTGCTTGCAGGAAATGATTAATGCCAAATACTAACCCAATGGGCTTCATATCTTCTGCTAATTTAATTTGAGGACTTGCTTGATGTGCAAATTCAACAGTTTTTGGTAAAACAATATACTTGTTGACTAAAGGAGCATACTTCCCTAATTCCAATGCTCGATAATTGCCCTCAGCGGGTGTATCAATATAAAGCAAATCTGTTGTTTCAAGATCATTTTTATTTTGCATCATCTTGAAATTGACATTTAATTCCTTAGCAATATTGCTATAAGTTTCGCTAACTTTATCGTCAACTGTTCCAATATTTAAAATTCTAATCTTATTACATTGTGCAGCAAGAAAAGTAGATGCTGCTTCGTAAGTATTCATTGTTAACGCAGTTACACTATCACATCTACATGCAAATCTTAGTACTGTATATAACTGCTTGTTTAAACTTGCGTCATTTTGAAAAAGTTCATATGCATTGTTCATTTTTATTTTCCTGAATTCCTTAAAATATACATTGTGATGTCATCTTGATTATCAACTATCATCATTTCAGTGGGATACTTGTTAGCAGTATAAGGCTTACCCCATTTATTAATTGAAATGGACCTAACCCTAAGCATTTTAGGATTAACCTTATCTATGACACACAATTCAAAACTACGATACTTGTTTAGTTCTGCGACAACAAACGCACCTTCGACAATTTGCTTGCCCATGAGATCTTGATGTTTAGGAAGTTCTTTAGCCACGACGGCTCTTGCTCCCAACTTGTGTCATATCCTCACCAGGAGTAGCATACTGTAAGCCACCCTTGTTAAAGAGCGGCATACAGCGACTTGCCTTAAGCATAATTTCTTTCTGCACTTCGGGAGATTCCTTGTGCAGATTTTCCATTATACCTTTCTTGTAACCGTTGCCAACGCTATTGCTAAGTTGATAAGGATTACTAGTGGTAAGATCAGGTTTATTGTTGATTCTAGCATTGCCTACAAACGCCTTCTTTAGTTGAATCTGATTGGGTGTAAGCCCTTGCTTGACCAACCAGGCATTGTGTTTAGCTTCAGATTCGGCAACACGTTTAGAATTTGATTTCTTCTTCTTGCTGCTATAGCGAGTAGTTGTAAGGAATGCTTTTTCAAGGTGCATACTCATATTCTTGGCTCATACTTTTGAGAAAGGATGTTAAGTGTATCTTCTTCTTTCCAAAGTTCATGTTCAACTTGTGCTTTAGATTGATCCCAAACAGCATAGATTATTACTGGAACAAAGAATGCTGCTAATCCAAAATAGATATCGCCACTTGCCCATCGAGATACCAAAAGGCAAGCTAACATGAAGGTAAAAATTCCACCTACAAAAGCAAACAATTTGCCAAGATTGATTAGTGTTTTATTGATGATACGTTTAGTTCTTTGTTCCACGATCACTCTCCAATATTAGAATTTCATCTTTAATTTTGAGTTTTTCTTTCTTGAGCGATACAAGAAACATGTGATCAGCATCGTAGTGCTTGAGATTTTCTTTCTCGATATCTTCTACGAGATCAGCCAAAAGTTTGTGACGGAGTTTGAGATGTTTAAGTGTGTCCATAATCCTATTATAACAGAACACACTATATTGTCAATATTAAATGTTAATATTAACAACTCCAGAATTGATACCACCGTTGATTACTTTATATAATTCTTTTGCTAATTGAATATTAACTTCTTCTGTAAAATGATTTCTTGCTTTAATGTCATGCATGGTCATACGATTTTTAAGTATAGATGAAATTGTTATTCCATTCTTAAATTCAATATTACTTAAATCTTTAAAGCAATAAAGATGTATAACTTTAGGAATTTGATATTCTTCAACTAAAGTATCTAATTCTTCTAACCATTTTAGTCTTGCCCACTTATGAAAATCTAGACTTATCAAATGTTCAAAATATAATTTGCTTGCAATTAAAATTTGATCATAAAAATTTATTTTTTTATCTTCTGCGACATAAATTCCGTTTGAGTTTACAGAACTTATATTGAGACCAAAATCATGATCAGATGGTATTCTACTAGGTTCAGTGTGACATAAAATTAATAATTTAATAGGTTTTTTCTTTATTTCTTCAAGTAAACATTTTCTAGTTGACCACCAAGAGGCGCCGGGAAATCCTTTACCTCTTGGTTGATCATACTGATTTGTTAAAAGATAAGTTAGGTATTTTGGCCAATCACTATTTTGAAATCGATGATATGCAAAACTATCTCCAATAATTACAATATCTTCGTAAGTTAGCCCTTGCATACTGCTTTCTTATTTTCGGCTACTGCTTTGAAATCAACGGGCCATAGTGGCATCTTCACAGTCTTGTTGATCTGTGGGGGAAATGGGAAGTTGATTCCAGTATAACGCTCAATTTCCGCAATGGTTGACTGTACTTTGGTTAAATCATTGCCTTGATTTTCAGCATGTGGGAAAAGGAAAGCAAAATGCTCACCTGTGTTCTTATCCACAACAATCTTATACAACGCAGCAGGTACTACAACTTGATTAGCACCGATCTTCTTAGCAGTAGCAGTGTCATAGATATTGCCAGCATATACAATTAAAGTAGTTTTTCTGCTGTATACCCAAGCACCAGTTGCTGTTTCTAATAACTTCCAAATACCGCGGTTAAGACCAGGCAACTGTGGACTCATATTGCTCATAAGGAATGATTCGTATTCAACTTGGACGTCCCAACTTTGATGTGCATCATTGGCCAAGTGTCCTTGATCGTAACCTGATCCAGCATAGTCACTGGGTAAACTACGCTTTCCAGCAGGAACACTTTGATCCCCGACGAAAGCATTAGTACGTGGAACACATCCATTTACTGTAGCAGGACCCACACTCCATGTAACCCATGCTGGGATCTTTGCTTGATTATCATGTAAAAGGAAATATCCTCGACGACAAAGTAATGTTGCATCCTGTTTGGCTACTTGTGGCATTCCCCAAGGAGCATGATTAGTAACACAATATGAGGGATCTAATGGACCAGTTTGTGTCCAGGCAAATGCTGTTGATGCAAATAACAGCATACCAAGTGTAATTAAAATTCTGTTCATCGAACATTCCTTTTTGATGTTCGATATTTAGTCAAAATAAAAGCAGGTGTTGCCACCTGCTTCTCTTTACTAACCTAACCCTGCTTTGGAGGGTTCAGTCACTGTACTACAGTGTTTTTTTCTTAACTTAGGCCGTAAAGACCGCGGCCCTGCTTCCATTAACGTCACGAGCGCTAATGGCATACGTTGCACGACCTTCAGTGTTAGTGTCCCGACGGACCTTAAGTCCAGCAGCACGTAGATCACTCATACGAGCACGTAGATTCATAATGCCGTAAGTGGCCTTAGCCTGAGCAGCAGAGATCTGACGACCTGTACCACGAAGATGACCTTCGAGGAAAGTAACCTGGGGAACAGTAAGAGTGGTGAAAGGCTTAAAATTCTTAGACATATCTATTTCCTTTTGTTAGTGAGCGTCTTGCTCTTTACTTTATTACTATAACAAACTTCAGTTGGATTACCTAATTATTTTTTATTAAATCATCACATAACTCCTATGAAAGCAAGTGAACCAAACAAACAAGCATAGTGAATTACCTGATCGAAACCTACCATTACGAAGAAGTCATGTACACGCCCTTTGTTCCAAAGGTATGTGTTAATCCTGCTGGTAACATAATCAACACCAAAATGAACAACACCATTAGCCAGTGCCCACATCTCCCAGATCTTAATGTTTTCTGGAGTGAGATTAGTGAGTAAAAATATGCCACAGACAAAGATACAAATAGTATAGGTA
>Ga0114978_10001491_pt1 | contig 19667 bp, 25 predicted proteins | sample S_140212_EF_Meta_FD_87027 | JGI IMG/M metagenome (GOLD analysis project Ga0114978, IMG submission 87027) | Freshwater microbial communities from Lake Simoncouche, Canada to study carbon cycling - S_140212_EF_MetaG | ecosystem: Environmental > Aquatic > Freshwater > Lake | place: Lake...
CGATGCCTGCCGCGCCTATCAGCGCACCACCAGCGCCTTCCTGCCCTTGCCACCTAAAGCATGATCGCGCCCGACCCATCCTCCTCCGTCATTTTCTAACCATGCCCCGCATTCTCATTCTCACCGCCAGCATAGGCGAGGGCCATAACACCGCCGCCCGTAACATCGGCGAGGCCCTTCTGGCCGAAACGCAAGGTACCGCCGAAGTTCTTGTTGCAGACCCCTACACCCGCACGAATCCTATCGTGAACCGGCTCGTGCAAAAAGGTTACGCCACCGCGATAAACCGCTATCCCCGCGCCTGGAAAGTCGTTTTTGAACTTCTCAACAAACGCGGAGTTGTCGAGGGCATGGGCCCCCTGCTGGCCGAACTCACCGCTGCTGTCAAATACCACATCGCCGAGTTCCAGCCCCACATCATCGCGTCCACCTATCCCATCTTCTCCTTCCTCATCGCAAAGATCCGCAAGCGCGACCCCTCCGTCAGCATACCTTTCTACACCGTCATCACCGACTCCACGATGATCAGTTCCGCGTGGTATCGCTGCCCCTCCGACGGCGCCCTCGTGTCCGACGAAGCCACCGCCGACGTGCTGCGTCGAGACGGCGTGCCTCCCGAAAAAGTTCACGTCCTCGGGTTTCCCGTTACCGTGGCCTTCGAGACTCTCGACCCGGCCCATGCCCCCGCCGACGACAAATGGAAGGTGCTCTTTTTTCCCGGCGGCACCTCACAGCACGCCGTGGATGTCCTCCAGCACCTCGGCACCATTCCCCATCTCGAAGTCACCGTCGTCACCGGACGCCGCCAAAAAGTCCACGCCGCCTTGAAAGAAGCCGGCCTCCCCCGCAGCGGCACCCTCATCGGCTGGACCAGCGAAATGCCGGAATTAATGACCTCCCACCATATCTTCATCGGCAAAGCCGGAGGAGCCACTGTGCAGGAAGCCATCGCCGCGCAAATCCCCTTCCTCGTCAGCCACGTCGTTCCCGGCCAGGAGGAAGGCAACATCGCCCTCATCGAACAAACCGGCATCGGCAGCCTCGCCACCGGTGCCCCCCGCCGCATCAGCGACCTCATCCGCGGTGCCCTGGCGAACGATGCCGCCCTCTGGAAAACCTGGCGCGCCAATCTTGCCGCCCAGCAAAAACCCTCCGCCTCCCGCGCTATCGCCCGCTTTCTCCTCACCCGCTGCGGCTCAGTGCAGGTTAAATAATGCCGTAGCCGCCGTTGTGAGACGGTGGCCACCGCCCTTAGGACAAGTCTCTCCCTCCCGGCCCTTCAATCCAGCGGACTTTTCACCGCAAGCCCCGGTCGGTTGAGCACGTGCGTGTAAATCATCGTCGTGCTCACATCGCTGTGTCCCAGCAGCTCCTGCACGGTCCGGATGTCGGAACCGCCCTCCAGCAGATGAGTCGCGAAGCTGTGCCGCAACGTGTGCGGCGTTACTGGCTGTTCGATGCCGGCCGCCCCCCGCGCCATCTTCACCGCCCGCTGGAGATTCGCCTCGTTCACATGGTGCCTGCGAATCGCCCCACTCACGGGATCCTGAGAAATGCGGTCCGAGGGGAATATCCAGAACCATCCCCATTCCTTCCCGGCATTCGGATACTTCCGCTCCAGGGCATCAGGCAATTGCACCCCAGCCAACCCGGATGCCCGGTCGCTGTCGAATAGCGCATGTCCGCGCTCCAGCTGCGCCCGCAATTCAGGCACCGCTTGCACGGGAAGCGTGGTGATCCGGTCCTTGTCCCCCTTGCCGCCCCGCACCGTGATCGTGAGCCGCTCCATGTCCACATCCTTCACCCGCAACCGCAAGCACTCCATCAGCCGTAATCCTCCGCCGTAGAGCAGTTTCGTCATGAGGCGGTAATCATCCGCAATCGCTGCAATCAGGCGCTTCACCTCGTCCCGTTTCAGCACGACCGGCAGCCGCCTCCGGGACTCCGCCCGCGTCACCCCGTCCACGTGTTCAAACGGGCGACCGAGCACCTGCCCGAAGAAAAACAGCAAGGAGTTGAACGCCTGGTTCTGCGTCGCTGCCGCCACCCGCCGGTCCACCGCAAGGAACTCCAGATACGCCTTCACATCATCCATACCGAGGTCGTCCTCGGATTCCGCTTCCGCAAAAATCAGAAACCTCCGCACCCAATCCAAATACGTATGTTCCGTGCGATACGAATAATGCTTCTCCCTCAATCGAACGCGCATTCCATCCAAAATCCCGGCCGCCATCTCCGGAACCGCCCCATTATCCCGCCGACCCCGGAACCGCGCGTCAAGAAACCCCTTCGCCACCTGCCGACGCTGGATCGGCGAGCGCGTCTCCAGCACCGACGGCACGGCCCACTGCCCCGCCCACGGCACGGGATACATTCTCGTGTAGAGAACCTGGATCGCCTCATCCGCCTGCGTGACCTTCCACCCCTCGGCTCCGCCCGCCTACAACGACCTCAAAAACGCCTCGACTTCGGCTGCCGCCGCTTCATGATACCGCTTCGGCGCAATGAACTTCCCGAACCGTGTCACCCACAGGCAGAGAAACGGAATCCGCTTCTCCTCCTTCCCCGCCTCCCGGAACATTCCCGCCAACCGCTCCGAAAATGGCGATTTGCCTCCTCCCATCCCCGATTTCTCACCTGGAATTGAGTTCATAGCTACATAGGCTACGTCAAACCTATTTCAAAATCAACCCAATCCAGCCCAATTTACGTTAGGGAATTTTTACACGCATCCCATGAAAGCAACTCCTTTTCTTATTGTAGCATTTTGCATGATTTACTCACTACGAGCAACTGACATTACTCCATCAGATCCTAGCTCACCTCTTTTTGTAATATATGGTATTCACTTAGACCTACCATCCCAAGATGAGAAACCACATACCCATAGTGCCCATGTAGAAAAAGTATTATTAACGGTGTACAAAGTGGCTGACCTGCAAGGAGAACCCGGAAAAAAAGAACTTAGAATCGTATTGTGTGATAAAGACGCAAAGGCTTTTGCGGAGTTAACACATGAAAATCCATATATGTTTTTATTGGCAGGTGATAATACATCAGGGGTAACTATGCATATTACAGCACCAATTGAGGATGGAGGAATTACTTTCAGCGACCGAAATTATTCATTGCCAGTTGCAGCCTATCTTCGCAAGCGATTTAATTTGAAATCAGATTCAATAGAGTATGAAGCAGTAAACAAATCAACAAATGTTCCCTAACCAAGCGATGCAGCTAACGCCCTTCGGTCGTCGCTGATCTTGGACGTTAGCCAGAAGAAAATCTCCCATGATGATCGACACCTCTTTCAATTTTAAGTCGGACACCCCCCCGGACAAAGATCCTGATACGTGGAGTCCGACGCTGGCGGAATACCATAAACTACTTTGGAGTAAGCCTTTGCCTAGTGGGCATATTTTCAACCTAGAATACAAGAAAACCCCATTTTATTTATACCACTCCTCGAATGTGGGAGAGTTCTGTCTGTCGAGTGACACGGTCGTGCCAAGCTTTCAGAAGAAGACAATAGCTGATGTATCGAAGGATGAGATGAATTTCGGGGGGCTCGGATACACCATCGGAGGAATGATGGTTTTCCCCGCGATCAAGATTGATGGTCTCTGGACGATCAACCAGGAGCGAGGATGCACCAAGGCGATATCAGACCGTTTCGATTATACAGTTGAATGTATTCGCAGGCATTATTCCGACGAACAGAGTCCGCTGAGTAATGTTTTGCGACGGTATGCTGATTTCTTCACCATGTTTCGAGATTTCGCCGGATACGTTGAGTTTTTCCATTTACAGGATCTTGTGAATTTAGACTTCTCGGCCGTAAAGTTCTTCCTTCCATTCGAAGATTTCGGAAATACCTCACCAATCCCCCAAACCAGGGATGCCTATCTTCAATATCGTTCAGCAGCCATCAATTTCCTGAACGCAAGAAATCAGCGGATTCAAAACTGGGCCGACGAAAACATAAAAGGCTAACAAGACGCTCCATCCAACGGCGGGTAACGCTCCTGTTTGAATTCAGGCTTCCTTACCCGCCGTGGATGAGCTAGACGTTCGGCAAAGAAATAAATGAGCGATCGCTACTGGCTGCTTCTTGAGAAATCCGACGACACTCGGATTTCTAAGGGTATCGACGGTTACCAAGATAAGACGGGCGAGTTATACAAATACGACAGTCTCGTCCCGAACCACAAGCAGTTCGGAATTGGCGACTACGTGGTCCTCAGGAAGGAGAATGAAATTCTCGGTGTCGGGCGTGTCGGCAATATTGCACAGGAAGCTGACGCGAAGATCCACAGACGGTGTCCCGAATGCAGCTCGACTGATATCCGGGAACGCTCCACCAAAAGCCCCAAGTGGAAGTGCGGTAAGTGCGCCCACGAATTCGAGGCACCTAGGGAAAGCATCGTTGAGGTTCAGTTATTCGAGGCGACAATCGACGAATTCTCGCGACTGAACTCTCCGCCTTCTGTTCATGATGTGAAGCGGTGTGCCGCGGAAGGTGATGGCATCAATTCACAGCTTTCGATTCTTGAGTTGGATTCCACCAAGATCCAGACGCTCCTCGAAGGAACTGCTGTATCGCCGTCGGTTCGAACGACAAAATCAACCAAAGGAGGCCAAGGCTTTGGGTTGTCCCAACCTGAACGAGCCGCCGTTGAGAAGAGGGCCATGGACGCCGCTAGGGAGCTCTACGAGGACGCCGGCTGGAAGGTAATCGACAAGTCCGGCTCCAGCCCGTTTGACTTCCTTGCAACACGCGGGAAGGAGGATCGATACATCGAGGTCAAGGGCACTACTGGCGAGGGAGAATCGATTGTGCTCACCCATGGAGAGGTAAAACACGTGAGAGCAAAGCGGACCTCCTCGGCCCTAGTTGTGGTCGCACAGATTAAAATCTCAAAACCTGGCAGTGACTACGTAGGTTCTGGTGGCGTCGTAACCGTTCACGAGGATCCTTGGACTCTGGAAGACTCAATGCTTGAGCCGACAGAGTATCGTTACTCCCTGAAAACCAAATCGCCGAACAAGGCGCTGGAGGGAACGGCGACAAGCGCCGCGCCTCAGCTTTGACGTTCGCAAGCAATATGAGCTTTACTGTGACAGACGAAGCTGTGCGCGATTTAACAGATCGACTCCGCACGGGCAGGCCCGCAGGAAATCCATTTCCCGCCAAGATGTCTGATTGCAACTTTACCCCTGACCAAAGAGATTCTATCAAGAAAGCCCGCCTTGAAGGACGAGCGCACCTGAAATCGTTAAAAGCGGCAGAGATGCAGCCTCCGACAGAATCCAAAAAGCAGGATAAACAACACCAGCAGAATAAACCAAAGGCACTCGGGCTGACCAAACTGGAAAAGATGCTCTATCTTCAAGGGGGCAAGTGCTTTTTCTGCGGTCAGTTGTTACCGGCGGCCGAGGCAAGCATTGACCATCTATTGCCACTTTCACATGGCGGCATGCGCATCGAGAGCAACGAGGTTGTTTGCCACAAGACAGTGAATGACGCATTCGGCGCCATGGATCTCAAACGCAAGGTGGAGTTTATTCTCAATTTTCCTGGACGGATGCAATGTCCGAAGCGAAACAATCAAAAATAGCGAATAGACCGATGCAGCAAACCACCGTCCCTTCGGGACTTCTGGCACGTCGCCTGCGGAGCAGGCTTTGGTGCCAAAAGCGAGCAGGGATAGCTCACCTTAGACGTTCGCAAATAATATGAATACACCAACTACATCATTCACCGGTTTTTGGAAACGAGTCGGTGCTACAATCATTGATAGCATCCTGCTCTGCCTGGTGCTTTACCCTCCGTTGATTGCGATTTACGGATGGAGTTATTTTGACCTCGTCGAAATAGGCTTTGTCGCTGGCCCGGCAGATTTCATCATCTTATGGATTATTCCAATATTCATCATTATCGGCTTTTGGATATGGGGGCAGGCGACCCCAGGGAAAATGGCGATTAAAGCAAGAATTGTTGATGCCAAGACAGGAGAGAAACCAACTAATAAGCAATGGATTATCCGATATGTTGGATATTTTATTTCTGCGATCCCGCTAGGGCTCGGCTTTTTTTGGGTGGCATTCGATAAGCGCAAGCAGGGATGGCATGATAAATTGGCAGGAACGGTCGTGGTGCCAATCACGCAATGAACAGAACGCGAACAAGATGGTTCAGCCAACGCGCTGCCGCGCGTGGCTGACCTTTGACGTTCGCTAAAAAACACTTGCCCGATCGCGAGTGCTACTCTAGTAGCACTGTATGCGAACCGAACTCGTGACAACACTCAAGCGCAAAGCGACCGAGGTCATTTCTCGGCTTGCCAGTGACCAGGAACCCGTGCTGATCACGCAGCATGGACTTCCTGCTGCATATCTTATTGATGTTAAGATGTATGAGGGCATGCAAAGCAGATTGACGCTCCTTGAGGGGATCGCTCGCGGTGAGAAAGCCATTCTGGAGAAACGCGTTCTTTCTCATAGGGATGCAAAGCAGAGGATGGCGCGATGGCTCGCATAATCTGGACTGAACCCGCCCTTCAAAATCTTGATGAGATCGCGGACTATATTTCTCTCGATAAGCCGACAGCTGCGAGCAAGTTTGTTCAGCGAGTATTTGAGCGAATCGAACAACTTGCGAACCACCCAAAGAGTGGATCAGTCCCTGCCGAGCTTAAAGGCACACAGAATCGCCAACTTGTCATTCCTCCAGTTCGTATTTTCTATCGCGCACAGAATGAGGTTGTTTACATCATTTACGTAATGCGGGGAGAAAGGCTTTTTCGGAATCACGACTTGGTTGAAAAAGATATGGGCTAACCACTCGTGCAGTTAATCGCTGGCCCGTAGGGAGTTTCGATGAACACCAATATAACATTTCACCGCTCAGGCACAGGGCCTGCTGGCAGAAGAGCAGGTCGAGAGCCTTCGATCCCGATGCGTGCGATCCACCGCAGTGCCAGTCAGCGATACCTGACGAGAGACGTTAGCAATCTTCGCTGATGAGAATTATGAATACCGACATCTATTATAGCGAGGCCTCCCGAGAGGACTTCCCGGCAATCTTAGAGCTTCAGGGCAAAAATCTTTTTGAGGCTTTAACTTCAGAGCAGAGGGCGAGCGGTTTTTTGACCGGAGAATTCTCAATCGACATGCTTCACGAGGTCATTAAAGGTGCCGCCATCGTAAAAGCTTTTACCGCTACGGAACTGGTTGGCTACAGGATGGCTCAAACCCTTACATTTGCTTCCAGTTCCCCTCTTTTGTCCGCCATAATTGAGCGGTTTCCGAGCATCGCGTTCGGAGGACAAAAGCTATCTGAATTAGAGGTATTCATCAGTGGCCCAACATGTATTGCCGAAGCCTGGAGAGGTAAGGGAGTTCATGAAGGAATGTTTAAAAAGATGCTTTCATTGGTTCAAAACCGATTTGAAATTGGAGTATGTTTTGTTGACGAAGCTAATCCCAGATCACTGGCAGCAGCTCAGCGCAAACTCAAAATGCACTTGGTCGACCGTTTAGCTTTCAATGGAAAGGCTTATTCGATTTTGGCCTTTTCTACGAAAGAGGAGAAAAAAATCAACATTGAGGCTTGAAGCGCGATAAAAACAAGAACAGGCCGATCTGGCCGGTGCAGCTAATCCCTGTCCCTTCGGGACTTCTGTCACAGAGGCTGCTTGCGACCCTCTGCGCCAGAAGCAAGCAGGGATACCTGACGAGGAGCGTCGGAAAAACAAAAGATTGACGTCGCCCGGAAACATGTGCATGATCCTGTCCATATGACTGCAATCACCTATACCGCCGCCCGTGAGAACCTTGCCTCCACAATGGATCGTGTATGCCTCGATCGGGATCCCGTGATCATCACCCGCAACAGAAACCAAGCAGTCGTGATGTTGTCGCTCGACGATTACGAATCGCTTCAAGAGACTGCATATCTCCTGCGTAGCCCCAGGAATGCCAAGCGACTGTTTGATTCCATTGAGGCGGCAGAAAAAGGCAATCTGATCACGAAAGACATTGATTTGAACGCGTGAGCATCTCATTCACCCCTCAGTCCTGGGAAGACTACCAGTATTGGCTACAGACAGACAAAAAGATAATGAAGAGAATCAATGATCTGATCAAAGACACCCTGAGATCGCCGCTCGATGGTATTGGCAAGCCGGAACCTCTCCGCCAAGGATTATCTGGATATTGGTCGCGGCGTATCACCGAGGAGCACAGGATGGTTTATCGCCAGATCGAGTCGGGCCTTCTCCTAATTCAACTTCGCTACCATTACAAAAAATAATCCGAACAAGCCGGTCGCTCTAATCCCTGTCCCTTCGGGACTTTCGGCATACCTCCTGCTGATTCCGCTTCGCGGGCAGGAGGAATGCCGAAAGGGTGCGGCGATAGGTCACTGGGGACGTCCAACAGAGAAATACCCCTTGACGCGACGCACGTAATCACGCACGCTATTCCCATGCAGACAGTCACCGCCACAACAGCACGATCCATGATCTATAAGCTTCTCGACGATGCTTCGGACTCTCACGAGCCGATTCAGATCACTGGTAAGCGCTCCAGTGCCATTCTCGTTGCCGAGGACGACTGGCGGGCTATTCAGGAGAGCCTTTATTTGGTCTCAATTCCCGGCATGAGGGAATCCATACGTGACGGGCTCGCCACATCAGTTTCCGCATGTTCCAAGAAGCTTGACTGGTGAAATATAGCCTTGTCTTCACAAAACAAGCGCAGAAGGACGCCAAGAAGCTTGCGGGCTCTGGTCTAAAACAGAAGGCACAGATTCTATTGGACATTTTGCCGGCTGATCCCTTCCAGAACCCGCCGCGATACGAGAAGCTCATCGGCGATCTGGCTGGTGCCTACTCGCGAAGAATCAATATCCAACACAGACTTGTTTACCAGGTGCTCAAGGCTCAGCGAGTTGTGAAAGTATTGCGATTGTGGACTCACTACGAATAAAAGTATCGCGAACAGACCGGTTCACCGAATCCCTGTCACTTCGGGACTTCAGGCATGTCTCCTGCCGATCCGCTTCGTGGGCAGGAGTCATGCGGAAAGCAGGCAGAGATGCGGTGACTGGAGACGTTAGCTTACGAAAGCTATACAGCCTGTATTTCTCAATCACACAATAACTATGAAAGCCAACCAAACAAGAAAACCTACATTACTTGCACTATTGACGGCGGTCATTCTCAGTGGATGTGCATTTTCATCTGGAGTCAAATTCTCAGAAATGAAAAATGAAAAGCGACTTAATCTGAGATTTACCAACTCCAATGCAGCATCCATTTTTTATCAATTATTCTTCGAGAATGTTGATAAGACGGCACCAAGCAAAAGTCTCGATGCATACTTGAAAGTAAATTTCGGAACAGACGCCAATGTTAGCGACAATGTCAGACTCAACGATGCATTCCGAGCTGCCGACAAAAACAAAAATGGAGTGATATCAGAGGGTGAGTCCATAGCATATGTTCAGTCAATCATTAAGAAATAGCTAACGGCCGGTGCAGTTAATCCCCGTGCCTTCGGCGCTTTTGGCATGTTGGCTGCTGGCAGCCTTTGGTGCCAAAAGCAAGTGCTGGCAAGTGATCGGGACAGCTCGCGGCGGCCGCGGGTCAGTCCCACGCAACTGGCGGAAAACACGGTCTGCGAGATCGTGAGGATCAAGGGGCTGCGCAAGGCATGGGGGCCGAAAAAGATTCGAACGATCTATGAACGCGAACACGGAGAGGCTCCGAGTTTGAGCAGTTTTCAACGGATCCTGGAGAAGGGCGGATTGGTGGAAAAGCGGGTGACGCGCAAAGTCGGATCGGCCAGCTCGCGGCTGCAGGGGGTGCCTGCGGCGAAGGCTCCGAATGAAGTGTGGACGGTGGACTTCAAGGGCTGGTGGTGGGTGACCAAGGAGTGTGAAATCTGCCAGCCCCTGACCGTGCGGGATGAATACAGGCGGTATTTATTGGGCTTTGATGCCTTGAAAACGACCTGCACGACGGAGGTGCAACGCCGGTTTGAGCGTCAGTTTAAGACCTACGGTCTGCCCCAGGCCATTCGCAGTGACAACGGTTCGCCCTTTGCCTCGGTGAATGCGCCGCTGGGGTTGAGTCGGCTCTCGGCCTGGTGGTTGAGCATGGGCATCCGCCTGCATCGTGCATGGCCCGGCCATCCGCAGGACAATGGGGCCCATGAGCGGATGCACCCCGACATCGCCCATGAGATCGAAGCGTGCGTGGAGGGCAATCACCGGGACCACCAGGTGGTGTTTGATCTGTGGCGCAAGGAGAACAACCAAAAGACCGCATGAAGCCCTGCGCCAGAAGTGTCCGATCGACTACTACGAGGCCTCGGACGAGCCCTACCTTGGCAAGGAAATGACCTGGGAGTATCCGAAGAACTACCTGATCCGAAAGGTCAACAGTGGCGGCAGGATCTGGATCGAGAACCAGACCCTGTTCTTGAGCTGGAGCCTGTGCGGTTTTTGGCTCGGTTTAAAAGGCGTGCCCCAGAATAAGCTGGAGTTTTATCTGGCCGGATATTATCTGGGCGAAATCGATCTCCCAACCCGAAGCATCCGTTGGGCTAGCCAAACGGATGCTTCCCAATTAACCTCAAAAGTGTTACCCATGTCCTGATTGCACCCAAGCAGGCAGGGATAGGTCACCGGGGACGCTCGCTAAAAATATGTTCATTCCATGAGACGCCTTCTCTCGCTCATCGGTATTGAGCTAAGTGCCGTTTCCTATAAGGAGAAGCTTGTCTCTGCGTTTGGAGGGATGCTTTCGATCAGTATATTGGTATGGCTCGCCCGGCAAGCCGTAGGCACGGAAAGTGATATCCTTGTCATTGCGTCTATGGGTGCGAGCGCGGTCCTGTTGTTTGCAGTGCCACACGGTCAGTTATCTCAACCGTGGCCGGTTCTTGCCGGACAAGGCATTTCGGCTACGATTGGAGTGTTTTGTGCCCGTCATCTGGGCCACGATTGGCTTGCCGCCGGCTGTGCCGTTGGACTTTCCATCGGAGTGATGCACCAGATCAAGTGCATCCATCCGCCCGGAGGTGCCACCGCCTTGACGGCGGTGATGGGCGGAGACGCAGTGCGCGAATTGGGCTTTCAGTTTGTCTGGTGGCCGGTCATGATCAACGCACTCATCATGGTCGGCATTGCCATTATTTTTAATTGGCCGTTTGTCTGGCGGCGGTATCCGGCTGGTCTGTCGAAGGGCCGGCACGCTCTGAAACCACATCCTTTTGGAAGAGAAAATGTGCATGAAGACATCATTAATGCTCTGCGAGCATTAGATTCATTTGTTGATGTCAACGAAGCGGATTTACTGGCTTTGGCTCGGACGATTTCCCGTGAGCGTGAGGCGAGGATTATCAAAGAGGCGAGGCAGCTATCTCATCATGAAAAAACAGAATAGAGCGAACCATGCCAGTCAGCCAACGCGCGTGTCTGCCGGCGGGCGTACGATAAAAATATGAATACACCTGAACACCTGCACTTAGCCTTCAACCACCTTCCTTTCCTGGGTGCTGGTTTTGCCATTATTCCATTGGCAATAGGCTTCATTACCAAGAATAAACATGCAGTCATCGCCGGACTATTGATTGCAGTGATTTCGGGTTGGATGACACCAATTGTCATGGCCACTGGCGAATCAGCCTATGAAAGATATGAGGAAGGCCCGATTGCAAAGTTCTTAGATTCGCAAGCGGAACAGTTCATGGAAATCCACGAACATCGAGCTGAGGCTTGGTCGAAGGTCATGTATGCGAGCGCAGTCATTTCCACGCTATGCCTTGGACTGCTCTTCTGGAAACCTGCCTGGGTCAGAACCGCGTCTGCCACGGCTGCCGTCCTTTGCCTTGCGTCACTTTTGTCGGGGATATGGATTGCAGAGTCAGGCGGGCTTATCCGCAGACCTGATTTTCGGGGAGGCCAGGCCGCCGGTCTCCCGCAGCCTTCTCAACAGGAGAAAGCGCATCACGGTGACGATTAAATAAATCGAACAATTGACCGACTCTCCGAGTTTATTTGGAGTCACTTTTTGAGAATCCTGTTATTTCCGGTTCGCGCAGATTTAATCAAGACTGAACTCAGGGACGGATATAATATCTACAATTCCTTTCTGGTCTAGAGCCTTAACATATTCCGCATTTGATTCTATGCCCAGCCACTTCCGCCCCAATGTTTGTGCAGAAGCAGCGGTTGTGCCGCTGCCGAGAAACGGATCAAGCACATAGTCGCCTTTTTTAGTGCTTGCCGATATTAGCTGGTTGATAAGTGCAATCGGTTTTTGTGAAGGATGCCCGATCTTTTCCTTTGACGTCCCCTTTAACGATGGAACACGAAGTATATTCGTAGCGTATTTTCCCTTTCGAAGATGCCTTTCTCTCGATTCTTTATCCTTATATCTCTTATCTTGAAGATATGATTGGATTTTGTCTTCATCGTAGGAGAGACGAACCGCGTCTTTATCAAAATATGGTTTGGTATTTGCCTGGTGTCGCAAGACGAGAACCATCTCATACTGCGGAGTGAAGGAATCATACCGCTCATTGTAGCCCACGGCCCTGTTCCAGATGATCATGTCGTGAAATTGCATTTCCTTGGCTAGCATCGAGCAGGTGTGAAGCCATACATGCTCACGCTTTCCTAGCTGGCCGAAAATGTATAGAAGGCCATCTTTTTTCAGCACCCTCTTGCATTGCCGAACCCATTCCAAAGTCCATCCCAGATAATCATCAGGTGTTTGCCAGATGTTATCCCATTCTTCCTCCAAGAGCACTTGAAAGTATGGAGTGTCTGCAATGATCGTCTGATTTCGCTTCGCGGGCAGCAGCCACGCCAGAATCAAGCGGGACTGGTGACCGGGACGTTGGGCAACAGAAATATTGCCGCGCTGAGATGTCGATGGCTGGTCCAATCCCACAAGCCAGAAGGATCTGGTTTTAGAAGCGATTCACGCGCTGCCCGATGATGCTTCAATTGATCAAATCTCAGATCACGTGGAGTTTATGGCGGCGATTCAAAAAGGCATTGATGACATCGACCGTGGCGACAGCATCCCACATGAGGAAATCAAAAAGCAATTGTCGCCATTCCTCACTGACCCTGGCTTCCATTCCCTGTCGGCTCAATGGTATTGGCGTCTGCTTCCTTCATCCATCGGATCCGCGAGCGGGTGCTTAATCCGATCAAACGGACGACGGAGCCGGCTGATGGTGCGCATGCTGAAAAAGCGACCGGGGTCATTTCCGCTTTTTACTTTTCGATCAGCGCGTAGGCGTTGTGGTTGTGGATGGACTCGAAGTTTTCGGCTTCGGCACGGAACCAGGTGATATTGCGGTCTTTTTTGCAGCGGGCGGCGATGTTGCGCACGAGGTCCTCGACGAAGACGGGGTTGTCGTAAGCGCGTTCAGTGACGGCTTTTTCGTCGGGGCGTTTGAGCAGGCTGTAAAGTTCACTGCTGGCGCTGCCCTCGACGAGGCGGATCATGTCTTCGAGCTGCATGGGTTTCTTGAATCGAATGGCGAGAGTGGCGACTCCGCGCTGGTTGTGGGCCCCGCGGGCGCTGATAGCCTTCGAGCAGGGGCAGAGGGTGGTGACAGGGACGATGACGGTGACGACAAAATCCATAACGCCTTTTTTCAAGGTGGCACTGAAGCGGGCTGTGTAGTCCATCAACCCGGGGGCCTTGGTGACCGGGGCGAATTTTTCGAGGAAGAAGGGAAACTCGAAGTCCACATGGGCGCAGTCGCTTTCGAGGCGTCCGGTGAGTTGCTCGAGGATGTCGCGGATGTTGTCCACGTGGAGGACGGGGCCGTGGGAGGCGAGGACCTCGATGAAGCGGCTCATGTGGGTGCCTTTGAAATGGTGGGGCAAATCCACGGTGAGCTGGACGGTGGCGATGGTGCTCTGGAGCGAATCGCCTTTGTCACGGACCCGGATGGGATAGCGGAGATCTTTAATGCCCACGCGGTCAATCGGCAGGCGGCGGGTGTCGCGTTCGCTTTGGGTGTCTTTCAATGGCATCCGGAGAGAATACGAGGGTTTTGAAAAAGTAGAAGCGGCATCCTGCCGATTTTTTTGTGAGCGGAAAGCGGCCTGAGGTCGCTTCTACTTTGCTTGAAATTATCTCGCTCGCGCGGGATTGTGCGTGAAATCTCCTTGGAGATTCTCTTTCCGATGAAGCAACCTCCTGTTCTGGCCATTGATATGGGCACGTCCTCTGTGCGGGCAGCGCTTTTTGATGCGCGCGGGAAGCGGGTGCCGGGGACGATGGCGCAGCGGGGTTACCTCTTGAAAACCGGGTCGGATGGCGCGGCGGAGCTGGACCCGTTCGAGTTGCTGCGGCAGGCCAAGGAGTGCATCAAAAGCGCGACGGAAGGGGGGAATGCGATTTCCGGCGTGGGCGTTTCCTGTTTCTGGCACAGCTTGCTTGGAACGGACGCGGAGGGCCATCCGCTGACTCCGATTTACACGTGGGCGGATTCGCGCTGCCGGACGGATGCGGCGCGGTTGCGGGAGGAGTTTTCCGAACGCGAAGTGCATGGGGAGACGGGGTGTATGCTGCGCAGTTCCTACTGGCCGGCGAAGCTGCGCTGGATGCAGCGAACAGACCACGCGCGGTTTCGCAAAGTGCGCTTCTGGATGTCGCCGGCGGAGTGGGTGCAATGGCGGATCACAGGGAAATCTCGCTGCGCCTTCGGCATGGCAACAGCGACGGGGTTGTTCGATCCGTCGAAATTAACGTGGAGCGGGCGGATGCTGGAGGCTTGCGATTTTTCGGCAGAGCGGATGTTGCCGGTGGGCGATAAACCGGTGAACTGGCGCGGCGTGCCGTGGTTTCCCGCCATCGGGGACGGAGCGGCGAGCAATCTGGGTTCGGGCGCGAATGAGTCGGGACGGGGCGCGATCAATGTCGGGACGAGCGCTGCCTTGCGGATCATGCGGGTGGGCGCGGAGGCGAAGGCGCCGTTTGGGTTGTTTGCGTATCGGGTGGATGCGAGGCGCTATCTTGTCGGCGGGGCGGTGAGCAATGCGGGCAATCTGCACGCGTGGTGTCTGCGCGAATTAAAATTGGGCACCTCGGCCGCGGGAATTGAAAAACGCCTGGCGGCTAGGCCCGCTCCGGAACATGGACTCACCGTGCTGCCGTTCTGGACGGCGGAACGTGCGCCGACTTGGGATGAAGATGCTCAGGGAGTGATTGCCGGGTTGAGACAAACGACGACGGCGCTCGATTTATTGCAGGCCATCACGGAGGGGTTTTATTTCCGCCTGGGAACGATTGCGGAAATGATCGCAGGGGAAAAGCAACCGCAGTGGATTGTTGCCGGAGGCATTCTCAAATCGAAGTCTGCCCTGCGGCGACTGGCGAATGTGATGGGGTGTCCGCTTTACGCCAACCCCGAACCGGAGGCTTCCCTGCGCGGCGCGGCGGTTTTTGCCATGGAAAAACTTGGCCTGCCCGCGGCCGGCCTCACGTATGGAGCGCGGGTGGCTCCCATAGCTTCGATTCATCGCATCTACACGACCGAAAGGGCACGGCAGGGGGAATTGGAACGTGGAAGGTAAGCTCACCATCAATGAAATCTACCTCTCCGTCCAAGGCGAGAGCACCTGGGCGGGCTTGCCGTGCGTGTTTGTGCGGCTGACGGGGTGCGATCTGCGCTGCACGTATTGCGATACGGAATACGCTTTTTTCGAAGGGAAGAAGCGGCCGTTGCAGGAGATTTTCGACGAGGTGCTGGGCTTTGACTGCTCCCAGGTGGAAATCACCGGGGGCGAACCGTTGCTGCAAAGAAATGTGCTGCCCTTGATGGCGGCCCTTTGTGACGCGGGGAAAACCGTGCTCATCGAGACCAGCGGAGCGCACGACATCTCGAAAGTTGACCCGCGCGTGCATCGCATCATGGACCTCAAAACACCTTCCAGCGGGGAGTGCGCGCGCAATCTTTTTTCCAATATCGGCCACCTCAATCAGAACGATGAAGTGAAGTTCGTCCTCGGTTCGCGCGAGGATTACGAGTGGACGCGCGAGCAGATCCGCGCGCATGCTCTGGATACGCGGGTGCGGGCGGTTTTACTGAGTCCGATTTTCGGAAAAATCGAACCGCGCGACATCGTGGAATGGATGCTGGCGGACAAGGTGCCGGCGCGGTTTCAACTGCAGATGCACAAATTTATATGGGAACCGCGCGCCCGCGGCGTATAAACGCCCGCGTGAAAGCCCGTCTCGCCAAGGATTACTTTTTTGAATCCGCCCAAATCCTGCCCAATGTTCCCGCCGGCCACAAATGCGGCGGCATGCACGGTCACAGTTTCAAGTTGGAGATCATCGTCGAGGGCGAGGTGAATCCCGGGACCGGCTGGATTTACGACCATGCCGCGATCTCACGCGCGGTTTTGCCCCTGATTGATCGTCTCGACCACAAATATCTCAACGAAATTCCGGGACTGGAAAATCCGACCATCGAGCTGATGGCCGCTTGGTTTTGGAAAATCCTCGCTCCGCAACTTCCCGGCTTGGCCGAGATCGTGATTCACGAAACCCCGACCGCGCGCTGCATCTATCGCGGCGAGTAGGCACCGGTCCGACGCCCGCAAAAATGCCAGCATGAGACACCCCGCGCGCCGCAAGCTTATTTTGCTGGGCTTGCCCACTGTCTTCGTGGGAGCCTTGCTGCTGGTTCTTCTCCTGCCCGTGATGCGCCCGCCCTATACCCACCAGGCCCCCGCAGTGCCGCTCTCGTATGAAGAGGCGGTGAAGGCCATCCGCGCCACCATCGCGTCCACGCCGCCGGATGTGCGACCGGAGGCACTTCCCGCCCTGCTGGAGCATGGCCGGCCCACGGCCAAGGTTTTTGTCCTGATGCATGGCCTGACGAACAACCCTGAGCAATTCGCCAAACTGGGGCGGCTGCTTTTCGAGCGCGGACACACGGTGTTCATCCCGCGGCTTCCCTATCACGGCGAAAAAAACCTGCTGACAAAAAGTTTCGGTCAGCTCACCGCCCGGCAGATGCTGGATTCCGGCAACGAAGCCGCCGATCTCGCCCGTGGACTGGGGGAAGATGTCACGGTGGCCGGACTTTCCATCAACGGCGCGACCGCCGCCTGGATCGGACAGAACCGCTCCGACCTGCATCGCGTGGTTTTGCTTTCGCCGTTTCTGGCACAAAGCGGCCTGCCCGGCTGGGTGATGCCGTTCGTGGAACACCTGCTGCTGCGCCTGCCGAATCTGTTTATTTGGTGGAATCCCGTCTTGAAGGAGAAGAATCCCGGTCCGTCCTACGCCTATCCCCGGTTTTCGACCCGCGTGATCGGGGAAACGATGTGGCTCGGTCAGAACGTTTTGAGGGCTTCCCGAAAAGAAGCTTCACGGAGTGGAGCGATTTTGGTGGTGACAACCGCCTCCGATCTCGCCGCCAACAACTCCCTCACCGCCACCCTGGTGGCAAACTGGCGGAAACTCCGGCCCGATGGCATTGAAACCTACGAGTTTCCAAAGGAACAAAAAGTCCCGCACGACTGTATTGACCCGAACCAGCTCAATCAGCAAACGGCGATTACCTACGCGAAACTGATCGAATTATTGGAAAAATAGCGGACGGGCAGAGCGGCGGCGTAACGCTGTCAGGCTCATGCCCCCCCTGCTTCATTGGTGAGCAGGTGACGGTGATCTTTTTAATTCGCCTCGATCCACCCGGACATGTCTTCCTGCGCTACCAGGGAGGGAAGATCGGCGATGGTGTCGAAGCACGCGTTGAATTCGGCCAGAGACTGGTCGTGCTGCCACTGGTAGGCCGTCCAGCCAATGACCACCGCCGCAAAGGCGGAGGCGGGGATGAGCCACCGGAAAAACGCCTTTACGGGAAGACCCTGACGGCCGCTTTCCTTCACTTCGCGCAGGACCTTGCGCACAAAATACGGCGAAGCCTTGGCCGGCTTGGCGCGGCCAAGGAGATCCCACAGCGCGTCTTTTTCGTTGAAGTCGTCCATGACGGATGGAACCCGCTTCCTGGATAAAAGTTTCGCTCCCCGGACGAAAATCAATGCCGGAAGTGGCGGAATCCGGTGAAAACCATGGCCACACCGCGTTCGTTGGCGGCGGCGATCACTTCCTCGTCGCGCACGGAGCCGCCGGGTTGGATGGCGCAGGTCGCGCCGGCATCGGCGGCGGCGATAAGACCGTCGGGAAACGGAAAAAAGGCATCGCTGCACACCGCGCTGCCTTTGAGGGAAAGTCCGGCCTCCCGGGCTTTCCAGACGGCGATGCGCGAGGAATCCACCCGCGACATCTGACCCGCTCCGATGCCGAGGGTGCGGTCCTTGCCCGCGTAAACGATGGCGTTGGATTTGACGTGTCTGACCACTTTCCAGCCGAATTCCATCGCCTCGATTTCGTCGCGGGAAGGCGGGCGTTCGGTCACGACCTTGTGCTCCAGTCCGGGACCGTCGGACGAGTCGGTGTCCTGCACCAGCAGTCCGCCCACGACGGATCGCGTGTCGCGGCCGCTCTCCGGAAGGGCACGGAGAAATTTCATGAGTCGCAGATTTTTCTTTTTGGAAAGGAGCGAGCGGGCGTCCGCGTCGAACTCCGGGGCGATGATGACCTCGCTGAAGATCTCGGAAATGGAGCGGGCCAGTGCCAGAGTGAGCGGGCGGTTGCAAATGATGATGCCGCCGAAGGGAGCCTGCTTATCGGTGGCAAAAGCCTTGTCCCACGCCGCGCGCAGATCGGAGTCGGTGCCGATGCCGCAGGGGTTCGTGTGCTTGAGAATGGCCACGGTCGGCATGCCGAATTCCGTGATGAGGCCGGCCGCCGCGCTGATATCGAGGATGTTATTATAGGAAAGCTCCTTGCCTTGGAGCTTTTCAAAATATGACCCGAAGTCGCCGTAGAGTTCGGCCTGCTGATGAGGATTCTCGCCGTAGCGGAGGCGGAGTTCGAGCGGAAGATCCTGGCGGTAGGCGGCGGAGGTTTCCTGTTCGCGATTGAGAAAACAGGCGATGGCGCGGTCGTAAGCGGCGGTGGTGCCGAAGGCTTTGATGGCCAGCCGTTCGCGCAGGGCGAGGCTGGTGCCGCCATTTTCCTTCTCCATGTCCTCCAGTACAGCCGCGTAATCAGCGGGATCGGTGACGACGGCGACGGATTGATAATTTTTTGCCGCACTGCGGATCATGGAAGGTCCGCCGATATCAATCTGCTCGATGGCCTCGGCCAGGGTGACGTTCTCTTTGGCGATGGTGGCTTCGAAGGGGTAGAGATTGACCACGACCAAATCAATCGGGCGGATGCCGTGGGTCCGGGCCTGTTTCTCGTGCTCCTCGTTGCCGCGGAGATAGAGGAGGCCGCCGTGGATCTTGGGATGAAGGGTCTTGACCCGGCCATCCATGATTTCCGGCGAACCGGTGAACTGGGAGACCTCCACGGTGGGGATGTTTTCCTCCTGGAGGCTGCGGGCCGTCCCGCCGGTGGAGAGAATTTCCACTCCGCGTTGATGGAGCTGACGGGCAAACTCGACAATGCCGGCCTTGTCGGAAACGGAGATGAGGGCGCGCTGGATTTTCATGAAGGCTCGAAACCGCGGGATGGTGCATGGATGAGCGAGTGACAGCGAGCAGAAAA
>Ga0114978_10001493_pt1 | contig 19656 bp, 13 predicted proteins | sample S_140212_EF_Meta_FD_87027 | JGI IMG/M metagenome (GOLD analysis project Ga0114978, IMG submission 87027) | Freshwater microbial communities from Lake Simoncouche, Canada to study carbon cycling - S_140212_EF_MetaG | ecosystem: Environmental > Aquatic > Freshwater > Lake | place: Lake...
AGTTGTCATCGCTAGTATCAGTGAATATGACACGCTTGGTCAGATACCCGGATCTAATTCCATCGAACGTGTTATTCTCTAGGAATAATGCAAGTGGAAAGTTCTGCACTTGATTGAAAGGGACGTTTAGAACAAAGTCTACGTCTGTCAACCTAGGCATGTTGATGAATTCGTCCTGTGCATTACGCAGAGGAACATTGAATGTCACAGGCCCTGCGTCTTCACCATTGTTGACGACACCTAAGATCTCTCTCTTGCTAATGTTGTGTTGATATTCTACATAATCTGTAATGTTATCTAGATCACCAGTCTCAGTCTGTACATAGAAAGGATAGTTAGGTTGATTAATGTCAAATGTATATGATCCGCCCCTTACTAGAGTAATAGTAGGATTAGTATCTGCTCCGTACCCATCGATCAGATGTCCTGCATCACCGATCACTTCTTCTGTGAGACCGTCTAAAGTGACGTTTCCGTTAGTCTTTACATAGAATGTCTTCTCGAGTTCAGCATCTCCTGCATACACATCGAGTATTTCTGGACCGTTTGGTACCCAGTAGTATTGATTGTAATTGATCAGCTTCTCGAGATCGACAAACCCTTGATAATTGTAGTAAGTCTGACGAAGCATGCGATCATGATTGTCGGTGATACCTCCCGCGCTGCTTATCTTATTAAGAAGGTCCAGATAGCTGTATGAATTATCGATCTTATATTCTCTATCAACACCGTCTATCCTTCTTCTAACTATCAGAGAAGGTTCGAGTTGATAGTATTGGCTAAAGCTATCGCCTTCTCTGACGTAGGGGTCTCCTGATTTATAGGTAGGATTTCCTTCGGCTCGGCCCACATAAGAACTCAGCCTGGTCATCACAGGTTCTTGGATCAATTGATCCATAGTAGCATTCAGGAATCTCTTGTTAGTCTCAGTCTGAAATACCTGAGGTAATAGATCTAGCGTCCGACGTGCGACCATTTCAGTAAGTTACTCCCTTGAACACCTGAGTAGTGTTTATTCCACTTGCATTTATCCCTGACAACACGCCAGATACGACTTCGATATCATCAACTGTTGCTGCTGATATGAATATCTCATTGGGCTGGCAGCGTATCTCATACAGGCTACCAAACACTGCATTTGAATCCTTCGGAATCAAGATCACGCTTCCTAGCTCTCCTGATAGCTGCTTGTGCAAATATGCGCTAAGCTCTGAGAAATAGAAAGTATCACCAAAGTTCCAGTTTGCAAGAGCAAAATAATCATTGATAGTGTTTACTACCATGCTCTTTAACTCGTTGTCACTGATTGTAGTAGAACGGCCTTTGATCACTTGGATGGTAGCCTGTAGGCTTACCTTAGATTTAGCTCCAAAGATAGGCTTATATATACCGCTGCTCATCAGCAGTGCATCCGTAAGCATCTTATAATCAAACAGATCCTTGTAATAATCGTTCTGCAGTTCAAAGCTGGTAGGGGGATTTGGTTCGGATACTGTCGATGTAGTATCTGAGATATAAGTCCTGTATGCTTCGTCGTAGCTCCTAGTCAATATGTACATGTCGATCAAATTGCTGCTGCTAGGATCTATCCTCTTAGATTCGCTTGCGTTGTGTACATATTGGAAATACAATCCCTGCCTGCCCGCGTATCCGCTATATTCCGTAGTTTCTACAACAGACTTAACACTGTTAATCGATTTAATCTCGTAGAACTTGTCATCCGTGCTAGCATAGAATACTTTTCCAACAGGATAATTGTTCCTATATAATTCTATTGCTGATTTCGTAGCATAGATCGTGTTGATTGTACCGGCTTCCTGAAGCTGATAACGGACTAAGTTGTCAAAATCAAAGTACTTCTTGAAGAATATGTTCTTGATAGTAGCACTGCTGACTTGAGAGAAGGTGCTAGGATCATCAATGATTCCATCGTCGTTGGAATCGGAATATGTAACCAATATCTTGCTAGTATCTACATATCCGTCTGATTCAGTCACGTTATCATATATCTCAAATACTACATCCTTGCTCATCTTATCTGTAGAATCGGGTTTAGTATTGATGTTCAATATCTTCACGTTATCTTTAACAAAAGTGTTTGTCTTGCTGTCATAGGTCCTAGTAGTATTGGTATTCAGGAATCTTACCTTATCCTTGCTAGCGTAGACGTAATCCATTCCTCTGTAGGTCACTGTATATCTAGTACCATCGGTCTTGAACTTGATCAACCAACTAGCGTCTTCAGCAGAGCTTGTCGTAGATCCAGTGTTGGTAAGATCGAACTCTGCAGATTCATTTAAGTTACTGATCGATATAACTTTCCAAGGATCTATGGTCTGCAGGGGAGACACAGTATAATCAAAACGCAGACCAAAATCTATGTTATTGTAGATAAGATTAGTCATAGTCACTATCAAACTAATGCTGAACTGTGTAGCAAAAGGAACATAACAATGTGTTATTATAGCACCCGATGGAATGTTCTCGCTTAGCGTGATAGCACCTATCTGCCTTCCAGCAAAGTAAACATCATTAGTGCCGTTACCTGTCATGTTTCTTATGCTGGCCCAGATATAAGTCTTCTCTGTAGCCAGCGCAGGAGTTCCAGCAGTTAACACGTTGTTGGTATCAAAATATTGTCCTGCAGGCGCCTCAAATCGTATCAGTCCGCCTCTTAGCAGATACCTACGCAGGCTGCTAGTGTATTCACCTAGCTGCTGCTTATCTCCTGCAGAATTTAGGAAGAATCCAGTGCAGGTAGTAGTATCGTCGGTGATCTTCTGCCATTCGGTATACGTTGTAGAACCGATATTGATGATTGGATATTTCTCGTAATAGAACTGCTTCATGCTGTTTGCAGTAAGCAGAGGTAATACTAGATTTCGTATAGCACTCGTAGCTTCGTTTCTAGTATTGAATGTGAATGTTAGATTCTTAGTGAATTCTTCCTTAAAGATCGCACCATCGTCAGACAACAGATTAGTTGCGCTGTATCTGCCAGTGGGATCGATCAGATCCAAGTTACGACTGATGCCGCTGCTGAAACGATTTACGCTCTTGACTTTTACGATATCTGAATATCGAGCATAAGGGAAGATGTTATAATCTTCTCCGTTGACCATGCGGTTCTGTGTGTAATAGTTCTGAGGAGCTTTCTGCTTGATCTCGTCAAGTAGGTCTCTGCGGCTGCTGTTGCTTACAGTATGCTGAAGGCTTGCAGTTAAACTGAGAGTCTCAGCTCTGCCTTCCCTGCTGATATAAGGAATAGTGATACCGACGTTGCTTAGATCAGCTGGGCTTAGTCGATATGTGATACCGTTGCTAACACGGAAGTATGCGCGATATGTACCTTGTGGCATGTCACTGAACGTACCGTCTCCGAAGTTCAGAGTGATCTGATCATTTAGATTTGTTTCAACACTGTAGAGCGTGCGTATGCCACGTGCTACGCTGTTGTAGGTAGTGTTGCTGCCGATCGAGCTCTGTACCTTGGTCCATTCGTTTCCTATCGTGCCATTGTTGAGCTCGAACACCCAGACGTCTTCGTTGTTAATATTGTCGACCGGTATAGATACTTTCCTATTAGGTAGCTTGTCAGAGATCGTGAAGTCTAAGCTCTGCAACTGTCCTTGCTTAAAATACATGAAGAAACCAGTATTAGATCCTGAGAATCCTTTACCGTCTTGCTGATACAGCATGCCCAGTCTTCCGCGAGATCCAGGATTGTTCTCGCCAACACTATTACCTTCGAGGATGCTTGCAGACACAACCTCAAACGGTGCCGATGCTTCTACTACAACAGTGTTAAATGCTACTACAGGAACAGTAGCGTTGGGTATCGCAATGTTATATTGTTCTGTGAGGATATCGCTGATGGTCTTGCTAGCATAAGGCTTACCGAATCTCTGGCTGCTGTCAAATGCAGCATTCATGATCTGCACGAACTGCTGCAGCCAATCCAGATTGCCCGGATCGTTCCAGTTCACAGTTACTCTGTCTAATGCTTTTCCTGAATTAGCAACTAATCTTTCCGTAGTGCTAACGCTAGTGACCTTGAGCAATCCGCTAGCAGATCTATTCCTGTTAGGGCTATAGCTAAGCTGCTTGATCAGCTTCAGCACGCTCTCGCGACGCTCTGCAGTCTCTAGGAAGTTCTCGCGAGCATTTAGATCGGTGCGGAAAGCAAGGCTCTGTGCAGTGAAAGCGATGATGTCTAATAGCGCGATGTATTCGCTGCTCTCTGTGAAATCGTTAAAATCTTCGGCATAGTAGGTCTTGATGTAATCGACCATGACCTTGCGGATAGTCTCGAAGTCGTAAGACTGGAAATCTGCTTGCGAGAATGTAGTGTATAGCTGCTTCCAATCCTCAGCCGCAAATAAGTTAGTCTGTCTAGTTCCTAATGCCATGTTATCTTCACCTTGCTGTATTTATTAGGTAAAAAAAGTAGTGCTTTTATGCGAACAGGGAAGCGTTCTGTGCTTCTCTATCAAATTGCAATGATAGATTCACTGTTTCATTGTTAGTGCTGAAAGTTATCTGCAAGTCTACCCTTAGTCCGTTCTGATACTCAGTGACATCAACCCTATCTACTACTCGTATCCTAGGATCATACCTAGCAATCCTATCAACATCGACTCTTATTGCTTCCTTGAGTGCAGGGGTCAGAGGCTCAAATAGACTCTGCCAGATGATGCTGCCAAACTTTGGATTATGCAATTTCTCACCTTTTCTCATGTGAAGGTGATTCAGGAAATCCCTGACTACTAGTGAATTGTCCTTCAGCTTATAAGGTCCGAAGTCCCTACCGATTGTGTTAAATCCGCGATATATGCTCATGGCAATATTTATCGGCCATGAAAATCAGGATCAGCAGCTAGGTCCACCTGCTGCTGCTGGCTGATTGTTAGCAGGAGCACCAGGAGTACCAGCACCGCCTGCACCGGGAGTATTAGCATTATTAGCTGTTACAGGATTGTCTGGCGTGCCATTAGTACTACTTCCCGAAGTCTTCACACCGTTATTATCGCTAGACCATGATTCCTTGCTAGAACTGTATTCTGTTCCGCCAGCACTGCCTGTAGAATCGGAGTCATATCTCTGAGCATAACCGTTCTGATCGACAGTATCAGGTGTCGCATTTACACGTTTTCCATAATCATCTTCGATATATTTCTGAGACGCTTCTGTCTGACCTATCTGGGTATCGTAACTGGAAGAATCTTGTATCCTCTGATCTTGTGCTGCTTTGTCATATTCGATGTCACGATCGGTATTAGTATTCGGGCTCTCATAGTAAGTGTAAGGTTGCCCTGTCTGTTCATCAAATCCTTCTTTAGCAACTGAATTCTGACTTGAATCGCGGTCAACTACAGACCCACGATCAGCAGGAGTATTACCATCTCCCATGATCTGATCACTAGCTGAGGATGCGGAACGATAATCGTCTCTCTGAGCTATGTATGTGTTTTCTCTATTCTGTGCGTCTGTCAGTGCTTGAGTTGCGGATGCATTCCTGGCATCTGCATCACTGACAGATTTCTCAAGAGCGGCAATCTTTTCTTTGTCCTGCATCTCTTCTGGCAGCTTCTTCTCTTCCTCAAGCATTGCCTGACTCTTTTCTTTGATAGCATTGTTGTTGTCGATCTGTTCTTGAGCCTTAGCTTGATCGACTTTTGCTTCTTCGACCTTCTGATCTGCGGTCTTCGCTCTATCTTCCTCAGCTTTCCTTGCTTCTTCCCTTGCCTTAGCTTCGTCTGCTGGCTTATGGAATCCTTTATCGTCCGTGTTGTCATATGGTTTATCTAGTTTTGCATCCGATTGGGGCGGATTCTGTTTCTGTGTCTGCGGAGGCGTTGCACCTCTAACATAAACACCGTTAGGATTCTTATCGTTGGCGATAACACGATAAGCATTAGCGTTGTTGCTCATGCTCTTTGCATCGTTAGCATAGATGTTTCTGTACTGAGATCCCATCGCAGGAGGAACGTTCTGTTCCTGCACCGTGATGTATTTTCCTCTAGCATCTTCTCCCTGGCCTAGATAGATAGCAGCATGGTTACCCGATGGCATGTTAGGATAGTATCCGTTAGGCATGGTCGCGATTGCTGCACCCGGTGCAGGAGGATTATCAAACAGATTGTTGTTACTTGCTGGTCTCCAAGTGTTCGTAGTACCGCAATCTGAATTGTGATAAACCAACATGACGCACTGTCCGTTGCCTACGACTGTCCTATTAGCGACTAGATCTGGATATCCTTTGAATCCATTGTCTCCGCCGCTTGGGTTTAGAGTTACATTAGATCCGCCGCTAGTATTACCACCTGAAGGAATATTGCTAGAGCTGTTTGATGAGCTACCATAATTGCTTCCACCGCCGCCAGCAGCACCGCCGCCACCTGGTGAACTGCCTGACGATCCATTATATCCTGAATTCTTACCATAGCCGCCTGAGATTCCGCCGCTGCTAGCTGCACCGCCGCCTTTGCTGCTGCCTGAGTTGCCGCCTTTCTTATGACCGCTCCATGGTTCCTTGGTAGGCATGCCCTGTGGTGCTTGTGCTGGACTTGCATCTTTAGCCTTTGTAGGCTTGCTGCAGTTTAGATTAATGCAGGCTGCTCCTAAGTCTAAGTGTACACCGCCACTGACCTGTATGCATTTGTCTCCTGTGAGATATGTGTTAGATCCTTTAAGATGCAGGTTCTTCTTGCCCGACAGCTTAGCATCAGCATCACTGCTGAGATCTAGTCCTCCCTTACCCGATACAGCAACCTTTGCTTCGCTGTTTATATCAACACCCGTCTTACCATGGATCTTGACGCCAGCATCGCTCTCTATCTGCATAGGACCTTTGCTCTTGAGATTAAACTGTGCATCAGCATACATGTTTATGTTGCCGCCTTGATCTAGCTCTACCCAAGCTGTACCAGCTGCGTTAGTGATGTAGATGAACCCGCCGGTGTCGTGCATGGTCAGCTGATGACCAGTAGCACTACGCAATCTTATCAGCTGACTAGACTGCGTTTCAGCATCACCATCATCCATGACGAAGGTATGACCGCCTTTCCTTCCAGTATCGCTGACCTTAGGATCAGTTGCTGCAGCAGGATTTATCAGCTGCCCTGGCGTGCTGAATCCAAACACTGCACTAGGGCTTTCTCGGAATGCGCTGGATGTGATAGGCCCACGTTCCTTATCTTGCCCGAGTCCTTGCTTCTGGAATTGCTTCTTGATCTCGTCGTGCGGAGTGGCTTGTCTCTCATAGAATTCTGCGATATTGCTGGGATTCGAATCAGATTTATCGTCATTATATTCGATAGCAGGATCGCCATTGCTCTGACTGTTCGTTCCGATAGCAGGAACCATGTGCATGTTAGGCCAGTCCGGTATGCAAGCAAACCAATAACCTTTGAAGGGATCGCCGTTGATGAAGGTACAGATGACACTAATACCCCTGTCGGGAGGTGTCATCCAGAATCCGTAGCTATGTGGATTTGTAGCAAAGTTCTGACCGTCAGAACGCCTGTCGGGACCGTCGGGATTCTTAGCCGGTGGAGTCACCCCAAAGAACGGACTAGCATAAGCTACCGTGCGCCAAGCACCGGGATCCTCCGGATCGCCACCTAGCTCTGCGATCCAAACCTGCACTCGACCGCTACGCATAGGATCTACATTGTTCTTAACTATACCAATGAAAGGTCCGGCATTGACCCTAACACCTTTAGCACTCTCATGACTGGTATGGGCTGGTGCTTTGTTATTCTCCGATGAGTCATATATTGGCATGATCTATTATCCTGGATCTACATCATTGTTAGGCTTGTCTTCTATTACTGTTGTGGTCGGAGGTAGAGAGTATCTACCAAATTCCGACAGATCTTGTTGGCTTATTGCGGGTGGAGGTAGAGAGTATCTACCAAAATTCTTCATATCTTCTTCGGTTATTACTTTACCATTATCAGTCTGTTTGTTAGTGAATACATCCGTAATCTCTTCGTTGGACCGATTATTAGTTTCTGGATTACTGACATTAGCGGTAATCGTGGGCGATTCGGCTTTTTTAACAGGTGTTGCAGCAGTATCGCTACTAGACGGCGCCGGGTTGCTCTGATACTTAACACGGAAGTTGTCCAGCTTCTGAATAAACTTACCCCCTCGGAACTCACTAGAGACTGCTATGATCTTATATAAGCCGTTAAACATCTCGGTGGTAACACTCTGCAATTGAAACAATCCGGTATCGTCATCGTAATCGTTCATCGGAGTCCTAAATTCAAAATAGAAGTAAGCCTCATAATGATCAAAATTCAAGCTACCGTGATCGTATATCAGCTGATTCTTGTTGTTGCTAACACCGTAGAATATGCTGTCTTGCTGTATCAGATCGGGATCTCCGACGATAGTGAGATCTAACTGTATGTTCTCAGCGACCTGATCGAACTGCTGCTTAAACAGTTCTTCGACTGCCAGCGTCTTCTTGTTCAGCGTCCTAGGTCCGGTATTATTAGCATCTGCCAATCCCCAGACTACCTTGGTCCTCTTGGGAACGATTCCTACTTGTTCCGGAGTTGGAGTAGTAGAACCACCAGCTTCGGGATCTGCCTTCTTATCAGCTTCGAGCAATGCTGCTTCGGCACCGTTCCTCAGCGTAAACAGCGCAGTCTTGATGTCAAACCTAACATCGATCACATCCTTGTTCTGTCCAGTGAATATCCATTTGTAACGCTTGCTAGCACCCGGGGGTGCTTTCTGACCGAATCCATCAGCATCACTACCGTGGATGATATAAGGCATGACCACATAGGTAACTTCCCTTGCCCACATGTTGGTCAAAGGATCGTATTCTCCAAACTTTACTTCTGGAGTGATCTTGTATGTGCTAAGAGGCTTTCCCTTATCGCCGCCAGGCTTATACTGTTCGCTCATATAAGTGCTGATTTGTAGCACGCTGCCTATTAGATCGGTAATCCTAGCACCCGATTGAACTCGGAATGCCTGTTTGCTAGGATCCAGCTTGATCGTCTTACCGACTAGCTCGTTAGGGTTCTTAGGATCGCTCATCCTAAAACCTTGCCTGGACCATTCAGCAGGATCGACGACCTTTGCATCTCCTAATCCATCTTCGAATCTAAAATTATACTTGGTAGGATAAGTGATCTGCTTCTTGTTCTGTAGATAAGTCTCACCATCATTCAATGCAATCTTGACACCTTTGACAACGGTATTGGATCCCCCTTGCGACGTAGTCGATGGGCTACCGTCACCAGTAGTTCCTGCAGGACCATTGAATATCTCATCTACTGTGCCGCCGACGATCTCCATATGGAATGGAATGGTATTGTCTAGAGGAGTCATCGCAAAATGATGGCAAGGTACTGCCTTGATAGAATATACAGAACCTTTCTCAGTGATGCTGTATTCCATGTTAGTGAAGTTCATCGGAATGAATTTCGTAGCCTTAGGTACTGTAGCTACGTTTCCAGAATCATCGTAACCCAGGAACTGTATCTTCATGAGATAGAAGTTCATAGCCCAGTCCGGTCGCCCGTGCATTTCCATAGCCTGTGCTATGAGTCTAGGTAGGAAGGTGACAGTATAAGGTTCTATCACGTCGAAGCTCATCTCGATAACGTCAGTGCTTCTATTTCTTGCGCTGATACCGACGATGCTCTTGAACTTGATATTATCGATGTAGAAGTCCACGCCGAACAGACTGCCTTTATCTGCCGACTTGCTGCCTCCGCTCTTCAGTATGAGTTGGCTCTGTGAGATGATGCCATCTTCACCTCCCGGTGCTAGCTTACCATCCGTGACCTGATTCATCACATCCTTAGGTACAGCATAGAGGCTGATGTTGTAGGTGTAGTTAACATAAGCGTGCAGAGGATTGGGCTTCTCTTTAGGAACGTCAGCAGATTTTCCTCCACCGGTATTGCCTGCTGAACCCGATCCGGCTATTGTAGTCTTATCCGGCTCCTGACTAATCACAGCAGGAGACACTTTATCTTGTTTAGATGTTTGGTTTCCTGTATATACACCCATTCCACCATAGCCAGGTCTCATAAAAGCAGAATCTTCAAGATATGATGTTGATTTAGATGGATTAACTGTCGAATCCACCGGAGGTAGAGAATTCTTACCTATCGTGATAGGCTTAGCACCATTCTGTGATACCGGAATCGTGCCTGCTAGTTCTGTTACACCAGTGTTGTCTATAGGCTCGGGTGGGATTGCCATGTATTAGTATCCTAACACTCTCTGCACAGTGCTCTTCTGAGGTAGATATATCCTGGTACCGGTGACGAAATCCCATATAGGGTCAACTATAGAATTCTTGTTCCTGATAGCAAATACCCACCAGAGATTTGGATCATTGTATAGATCAAATGCTAACTTATCAGGACGATATTCATATGTCTTGCTGACAGTAAACAGGATGTCATCGGGCATCTTAGGTAGTTCTCTAGGTACCATGATGTCCAAGAACTTTCCTGCAAACAGAGGAGTGTTCTTATATGGACTGGTCATTCCGTAGCTTACTGCCATTAGATGAATCCTCCTGGACCGCCAGAACTGCTGTTGCCCTTGACAAGCAACTGACCTTGTGCAAACGGTATTAGTCCGAAGTTGTTGCTGATCTGATTCCTGCTGTACAGTACCTTGAATCCTATGTTCATCTGCAGGTTAGTCGGCACCATGGTGTTATCGCCAGATGTACTAGACTTAGTGCTAGTATTATAGCTAGCGCCGATGTTAGTGCTGATATAATCTACATCGTCGGGCATCGAGAAATCAAAGCTGGTGCAGACGACTGGCAAGTGATTCAATACTGCAGGGCCGTGACCGTCCAATCTCAATACAGGAGGTGGTGTTCCTGCTCTGTCATCTTGACCATAGAACATCTTGGTTGCGCTTCTGAAGAAATGTATCGCTGCGACGATGTACTTGGCCTCCTTAGCTGTATTAGCTGTGAATTTAGCACCTATCGTTATCTGATCTACTGAACTGTTCTTATAGTATAGATGTTCGTAGTTTGTGTGTATCAACCCTTCGCTCTCATAGTTGGCCCGGTGGGCGAAGCTGATCGTTGGTGTATAAGGGAATAACACACCTCCTGTAGCAGCTAAAGGTTGCAGAAGCGTTCCACCTAGCATAGTGCCGCTATGGTCTGAGACTATCACCCTGTTCTCTTGTCCGCTTGAACTACTGCTGGTAGAATTATATACAGAAGAACTAGACGACCCATAGCTAGCACCTGCGGGCAGATTGTTGTTGTACAATCTCATGGTCGTAGGATCTGCTAATCCAGTAGGCCTATACTGGTCAATTAGTGCTGGGTTTACACCCATTCCACCATAGCCAGGTGCTAAGAAAGCTGTAGTATTGTTCACTAGTGGAACCGCGGTGCCGCCTAATGCTCTAGCTACGGTGCTGTTTACTGCAGTACCGATAGCAGTAGCTAAGAAATTGCCTGTCGTTGGATAGGTTACCGCAGAACCCAGTCCTGCCACACCGACCGGACTGTTGTAAGGATTGTAAGCTGTGGGAGTGTAAGCAACACCTTTATAATTGCCGTAATTTGACTGAGCACCGTAGTAATCGCCGTAGAAAGGATTCAGCTGACCTTGTTGGGTTGCTCTAGGATCCCTGACATAATAGTTAGATGTTTTCTGATTGAAGCTTACCATATCTTTTATATTTATTATTACCAAAAGTGACTATATAATAAGAGCATGACAATAACCAAACGCACCCCTTACCTCACAAACAAAGAGCTGCTTAGAGAGATACACAAGAGCAAGAACAGCTATTGCAGCTATCTAACGCCTGAAGATCACTCATATGACATCATATTGCCCAGCTTGACCAAGATTAATCAGAAGACGACCGCAGAAGCTAAACGTGCTCGTGCTGATAGGATGGCAAAACAAGCGTGGGAGACAAGCCAACTCGCAGGCATCAAGACGAAATTAGACGATCATGCCGTCGACTGGAAGAAGATTACCAAGCAAGATGTGATATTCCGAGTGATCTGTTGGGATCACATACCACTAGCACCTGGACGCAAGAAGACGCCCAAGAGCACCCCCGATCATCATACTAAAGTGAACTTCCCTCCCTTCCAGCATTTCCGATTTGACGAGAATGACGAACTGATCTGCGTAGGCAAGAGCCATTGGGAAGGCGGTCTGCAGAACGGTCACTTCAACAAGGATCACGGAAAGATGACCAACAACCTGGCCCGCATGTTCATGAAACTGTGCGAACGATATGGTAGCAAAGGCAACTGGCGAGGTTATACCTACAACGACGAGATGCGTAGCCAAGCACTGCTACAGCTAAGCCAAGTAGGTCTACAGTTTGACGAGAGCAAATCCAACAATCCTTTCGCGTACTACACTGCAACTATCACCAATAGCTTTACTAGGGTATTGAACGTCGAGAAACGCAATCAACATCTCAGAGACGATATTCTAGAGATGAACAATCTCAATCCTTCCTATACTCGACAGACTGAGAACGCTATCAAGGCAGCAGAATCTGTGCCGACCATCGTTCCCGATAACGAGCCAGGGTTTGTCAAGTCTTAACATGCGACCAGAGCATCTAGAATTCGATCTGACTTCTAGATGCAACGCTGCTTGTCCGCATTGTCCTAGATCTAATCCCATCTTTGCTCCTCATCTAGATACGGATGAGGAGATAACCTTGTCTGATATACAATCCTGGTTTCCCAAGGAAGTGTTGACAGATCTCAAGAAGGTCACGTTCGAAGGAACATTCAGCGACCCACTAATGTCAAATCATCTAATAGGAATCGTGCAGCATTTCTTAGATTCATCATCAGCTAACATCAGGATCTACACTAATGCTAGTCTGAGATCAGAATCTTGGTGGCAGAGACTGGGATCTCTGTCCGACAGGATCACCGTGATCTTTGCGATAGACGGCTTGTCTGATACGCACAGCATATATCGAGTCAATACTAGCTTTAACAAGATCATATCCAATGCTAAGAGTTATATCGCTGCAGGAGGAAATGCTGCATGGAAATTCCTAGCATTCCTGCATAACGATCATCAGGTTGATCAAGCAAGAGAGATGTCTGAAGAATTGGGTTTCAAAGAATTCATATTAGAACCAGGTGCAAGATTCCAGTCTGGTGATGATTATGTAATCAACAAGAAAGGACAAACCATACAACAGACTGCGTTGCCATTGTTTTCCAAACCCATCGCAACGTCTGATCAAGCGAGTTGCAAGAGCAAGAACACAAGCTGGATCGTGATACATTGGAACGGAGATGTGCTGCCTTGTTGTTATGTTCCCTGGCAGAGCGGACTGTTCGATAACATCAAAACTGTGCAACCTCTGAGAAAATCTGCTACCGGAGATGTGGATTCTAGCTACGCACTAAGCAAGGTTGGACACGCTGATAGGTTGTTCTGGCGCAAGATCACTAAAGGAAATTCTAACCTAAGACGGAATTCATTAGAAAATATATTAGGATTGATAGAAGATTTCTATGCGGCACTGAACGTGAGATACACACCTGCTTGTTGCAAATCTAAATGTCCTAAGAGCACGCAATGAAGATCGAAGACATACGGCATATTGAATTTGAACTTAGCAGCAGGTGCAATGCAGCATGCCCGCAATGTCCTAGGCAGTCTGCTGAATTCCAAGCTGCATTAGATACCAAAGAAGAAATCACACTGAAGAACGTGAAGGATTGGTTGCCACAGACTGTGCTAGACAAGTTAGAAAAGATATCCTTCAAAGGCACTTTTAGTGAACCTGCCATAGCTAAGGATTGTCTAGATATAGTCCAACATCTAGCAGATAATAGCAATGCAAAGATAATGTTCCATACAAATGGTAGTCTCAGAGATAAGGATTTCTGGCAGAAACTAGCAGTTGCTATTGATCATAGAGGTAGATGTGTTTTTGCCATAGATGGATTAGAAGATACTCATGCAATCTATAGAATCAATACAAACTATCATAAGATAATAAACAATGCAGCAACTTATATTGCTGCAGGCGGAGCGGCAACTTGGCAGTTCATAGCTTTTCAACACAATCAACATCAGATAGATCAAGCAAAAGACCTTTCCAAGTCCATGGGATTCATGAATTTCCGACTCATGGGCAGTAACAGATTCGATACAGAATTTGATCTAGTGGATACAAACAAAGGAAACAGGATAACCAAGAGTGACTTGATATCATCTCCTACCTTAGAAGATTATAATGATCGAATAAAATCAACTCGCTGCGTAGATTGTATCAGTGAGAAGACCGGTTGGATCATGATAGATTGGTCAGGTGAGGTTTTTCCCTGTTGCTACAGTCAAGTATGGAAGAGTAACATGCACACACACAGCTTAGATAGCCAATATTGGTACAAACGTATACTTCGAGATCCATTAGGAAATAATCTACATCATCGATCTCTACAGCAGATATCAGAGAAGCTGTCTGAGTTATATACTCAGCTAAATGGATCGATGATCCCAAAGATATGTGCTAAACACTGTTCTATAATTTGATTTTTAACGCTGACTATGTTAGTATGGTAACATGACAAACCTGTTCAAGAAAGCGGCAATCTTCACTGACCTGCACCTGGGCATGAAGAGCAACAGCACCACTCACAACCAAGATTGTGAGAGGTACATCGATTGGTTTATCGATCTAACTCGCAGTGAGAACTGCGACATGATCTTGTTCCTCGGAGATTTCCATCACAACAGAAACAGCATCAACATCAACACCATGGACTACAGCCTCAGGTTGCTGCAGAAGCTGGATGATACCGGACTTAGGGTCATGTTCATCCCAGGCAATCATGACCTGTATCACAAGGATAAGCGAACGCTTAGCAGCATCAAATACATCGACAAGTTCAAGAACATCCAGCTGATCAACAATCAACATACCGAAGGCGACGTTGCATTCGTACCGTGGTTGATCGGTGAAGAATACAAGGACATGAAACGCATCCGAGCCAAATATGTCATGGGCCACTTCGAGCTTCCCCACTTCAAGATGAACGCTATGGTAGAGATGCCCGACCACGGCGAGCTACAAGTAGATGATTTTAAAGGTGTGGACTATGTGTTCTCAGGACACTTCCACAAGCGACAGAACAAAGGCAATATCCACTACATCGGCAACGCCTTCCCCCATAACTATGCGGATTCATGGGACGACGAACGCGGTGCGATGACTCTGATGTGGGGAGAAGAACCGGTATATCACACTTGGTCAGCATCTCCACAGTATAGGGTCATGGGATTGAAACAGCTGATAGATTCTGCTGCAGATATCATCACGGAACGGACCTATGCTAGGGTAAACATCGACATTCCTATCAACTATGAGGAAGCGGATTTCATCCGTAAGACCATGGCTGAGATGTATTCTCCGAGAGAATTGATGTTGATCGCAGCCAAACAGCAGTATGAAGAAGTAGACGGCGTAGTAGATATGGCGTTCGAGTCCGTAGATCAGATCGTCGTCGGACAGATACAGAGCATCGACACAAAAGCATATGATAAGAAGATGCTGATGGATATCTATAGTAGTCTCTAATAAAAGAGTGTATAATAAATTATGTTTCAGTTGAAGACAATGACTGTGAAGAATTTCATGAGCGTGGGCGCAAACACCCAGGCCGTGAACTTTGACCGTAGGGATCTAACGCTCGTACTTGGTGAAAATTTAGATTTAGGAGGTGATGATACTGGAGCCCGAAACGGGACAGGTAAAACCACAATCATCAATGCGCTGAGTTATGGTCTCTACGGTCAGGCACTGACCAACATCAAGCTGCAGAATCTCATCAACAAGACCAACGGTAGAGACATGATCGTCACTATCGATTTCAGCATCAACGGACGAAACTATCGAATCGAACGAGGAAGGAAGAATAACTTCCTCAAGCTGTTCGTAGATGGCGAAGAGCTTGGATATGAGGACGATAGCCAAGGCGATAGCCGAGAGACGCAGAAGGATATTGAATCACTGCTGGGCATGAGTCACGATATGTTCAAGCATGTCGTCGCGCTCAACACTTACACAGAACCGTTCTTGAGCATGCGAGCTAACGATCAGCGCACCATCATCGAACAGTTGCTAGGCATCACCATACTATCCGAGAAGGCTGAGACGCTTAAATCTCAGATCAAGGACACGAAGGATGCTATCACTGCAGAAGAGCAGCGCATACGAGCCGTGCAGGATGCTAACAAGCGCATACAGGAACAGATAGATAGCTTGAAGAAGCGTCAGAAGCTGTGGCACGCCAAGCGTGAGGAAGACTGCACTCGTATGGAGCGAAATCTGATCGACCTTGCTGAGGTAGATATCGAGACAGAGATCGAGAATCACCGTGTGCTCACAGACTATCACACACGAAGGAAACGGGTACAGGATGCGGAAAAGTGGATTAAAGCTATTCAGCAGGATAAGGTTAAGGAAGAAAGAAACCAGACCAAGCTGGAAAAAGAGATCTGTGATCTGGAAAACCACACATGCTATGCTTGCGGCGGTGCGCTACACGATCAGAAGCACGAAGAGATCTTAGACAGCAAGCGCAAGCAGCATCAAGAATCTGCTATGCAGTTGTTGTCACTAAGCGGGCAGGAGATCGAACACTTAGGCGTTATTGCTGAAGCAGGAGAGATCGGCTCACAGCCTAAAGTCATCTACGACACGCTGGAAGAAGCACTGAATCATCGCAATACCTTAGAGAACTTGGTCAATGCGTTGACTGCTCGGCAGGAAGAGACTGACCCATACGTGGAACAGATCACAGATATGGAGCAGACCGCGCTGGAAGAGATCACTTGGGACAACATCAACACGCTGACTGCATACAAGGAACATCAGGAGTTCTTGTTGAAGCTGCTGACCAACAAGGACAGCTTCGTCCGTAAGCGCATCATCGATCAGAATCTAGCGTATCTCAACGGTCGCTTGGGAAGCTATCTCAACTCGATCGGACTTCCACATGAGGTCAAGTTCTTGAACGATCTCACTGTGGAGATCACAGAGCTGGGGCGTGATCTAGACTTTGACAACTTGAGCCGAGGAGAGCGCAATCGATTGATACTCAGCCTAAGCTGGGCATTCCGCGATGTATGGGAGAGCTTGTACAAGCCTATTAATCTGCTGTTCATCGACGAGATGATTGATTCGGGCATGGATACCAGCGGAGTAGAGAACGCATTGGGCATCCTCAAGAAGATGAGCAGAGAACGCAACAAGAGCATCTTCCTCGTATCGCACAAGGACGAGCTATCCAGCAGAGTCAATACTACGCTGATGGTAACAAAAGAGAATGGATTTACTACATACGGCACAGACGTGGAGATAACATAATTGCCATCACCTAGCAAGAACAAAGGCAACGCATGGGAACGTGACGTAGCAAAACATCTAACAGAACTATACGGCGAACACTTTATGAGGGCGCCGGGTTCGGGTGCATATGTGGGTGGGACCAACAATGTCCGAAAGGAATACCTACATGAAGGACAGATCCGCAGCTTCAAGGGAGACATCATCCCAGGACAGAGCTTTCCTAAGTTTAACGCAGAATGCAAGAGCTACGGAGATTTCCCGTTCCATCAACTGTTCTCAGGTACAGTTAAGCAGCTGGACACTTGGTTAGATCAGCTAATGGATGCTGCAGATCCAGATGACTACAACATACTGATTATGAAGTTCAATCGCAAGGGCAAGTTCGTAGCTATCCAGTTTGACAAGCCTACTGATCTGCCTGTGTTTGTGAAACATCATTTCCTATATGAGAACAAGCACGGACGCTGGGCTATCATGGAATACGATAGCTTCTGGAAACTAAACAAGGACATGGTCAAGATAGCATGCGGGTAACATTCAACCCAGACAAGTTCGGTTATTACACTGTAGGAGATCTCAAGACCTACAGCAAGCTAGAAGCTGTGGAATGGCAGCAGAGATTTGGACATTTTCCAGACTGGCATTTCAACAATACAGAATTTGAATCTAAAGATTGGTTACAAGAGCCCAACATCGACATATGGGAATTATATAAGCATCGTGCAAGACAGATCAGAGAGAGTTACGATTATGTAGTTCTCTGGTACAGCGGCGGTGCGGACAGCCACAACATGATAACTTCATGGGGAGAAGCAGGCTGCAAGATAGATGAGATTGCTACGTTCTGGAACTATGATGGTAGCAAGACCAAAGATGATATGATGAACGGCGAACCCAATTATGTAGTGTTCGAACAGATCAAGGAATTACAGAAGAACAAGGACATAAATTTCAGACTAGTTGATGTTAGCGAGATGGGCATCGAATCTATTAGAGCTAACGAGCTGCTATACAACATCAACAATAAGTTCACTGTTCACGGGTTCGCTAGATATCTACTGAGAGAGAAGATTGAAGACTATCGAAAGATCATCGCTTCTGGAAAGAGACTGTGTTTTGTATGGGGTTTGGATAAGCCTCAGGTATTCTACGACGGTAATCATTATCTACAATTCTTTGATATATTTGATGTGTTTGTCAATCCTTATACCCAGTCTAGATATCACAGTGGGTGGTATGATGAGATGTTCTATTGGAGCCCAGATCTCCCAGAGATAGTCATCAAGCAAGCACACATCATCAAGCGTTTTGTTAGTCAAGTAAATGATTCAGTCTTCTATCAGGATGAGTTCACCCCTAACGGGTTCAATCCAAACATCAAGAGATATCTTAAGACTGATACCTTAAAGAATCTAATATATCCTAGATGGAACAGCGGCACTTTTACCAACGGTAAGAGTGCAAATAAAGTGTACAGCCAGAGAGATGAATGGTTTTGGCACAGCAATCTACCTGAGAAGGATATATTGGATGCTCAGATCAAGAAGTATTTTAATGTTATCGGCGAATACTGGATGAACGATAAGAATGATGTCTCTAAGGGTATCAAATGTCATGCGAGTAGGAAATATTATGTTTCCTAAGATCACATTCAGCCCAGACAAGTTCGGTTATTACACTGTAGGAGATCTCAAGACCTACAGCAAGCTAGAAGCTGTGGAATGGCAGCAGAGATTTGGACATTTTTCAGAATGGAATTTTAACCGAGCTGTATTTGATGCTTGTGATTGGCAACAAGAACCTGCGATAGACCTATGGGAATTATACAAAGCGAGAGCAAGACAGATCAGAGATAGCTACGATCACGTGGTAATCTTCTACAGCGGAGGATCAGACAGTCACAATCTACTGTCAGCTTGGATCGATGCCGGTCTCAAGATAGATGAGATACTAACTTATTGGAACTATGAGGGTAGCGGATCTAGAGACAATCTGCAGAACTCCGAACCTGATCGTGTGGTGTTTCCTCATATCAAACAATTACAGGATCGAGGAATCGGGTTCTTATTTAGGCTAGTAGACACTAGTAGCTTGGAGATAAAGACGTTGTCTGATCCTAATCTAGATTATTCTATCAACTGCAATTTCACTCCTGCTACAGTGTTCAAAGACTATCTCAGGACAGAGATCGAGGATTACCGTAATCTGATTGCTGCTGGAAAGAAACTGTGTTTTGTATTAGGTATCGACAAACCTCAGATGTTTTACGATGCCCAAGGACATTAT
>Ga0114978_10001494_pt1 | contig 19654 bp, 33 predicted proteins | sample S_140212_EF_Meta_FD_87027 | JGI IMG/M metagenome (GOLD analysis project Ga0114978, IMG submission 87027) | Freshwater microbial communities from Lake Simoncouche, Canada to study carbon cycling - S_140212_EF_MetaG | ecosystem: Environmental > Aquatic > Freshwater > Lake | place: Lake...
ACAGTTTAAGATTCCCTCGTTTTGTTCGTTTTCGTGGATTTGAACCTGGAGAGAAATTATGATGGATTGGTTTATGGAACAAACTTGGTTGATTGAAGGCCTGGTCACAATGAGTGTGGCTGCAATGGTAGGGACTATTGTGTATTTTTGGATAGAACATTTTAGAGGTGATTGATGTCTGATCTTACAGTCAACAATATTAAATTCACAGCCCCGGCCAATACTGTTACATTCTTTTGCTCAGGTGATGAAATGTTACGCTGTAGTGATAAAGGATTTTGGGTTCGCGGCAAGAAAGTCAAACAGAGTGACAAAGAAGCAGAACAAGTGTATAATAGTTTTAAAGAATGGTTAGCTTGGCAACAACTTAATAGAGGGTAAAATGGCAACACAAGCAGAAAAAGAATTACTAGTTCAAACATTAAAATTCACACCCTGTACCTATACAATCAGCATGTGGGGCTACGGTGGTGAAAAGGTCATGGGCACAGTTGATCGTGAAGTGTACGATTATTGTATGGCCAACCAAGTTGATCTACAGGACATTGCCTGGAACAGCGACGCCGCGGAAGAAATGGAACTAGACGAAGACAAGTTACCGTTTCCACCAGGATCCTGGTACGAGTGCGATGACATGGCACATACCAATGGTGTTAGCCGAAATGCTGGCACAATACAAATCACAGACGAAAATGGTGAAACAGTATTTGAAAAGTCATTGGATGACATTGTGGGTGGTGGAGAAGATGGTGAACCAGAATGGAGCTGCTTTGATGAAGCTTGGATTGGCTCAAAGCCTGCAGGCACTGTGGTATTTGTTGGTTGTAGTAACGAAAAGGGCACATTCTTTGAAGGTGAGATAGAACTAACTGCACCGTTTGACATCACTAAACTGACCTTACAATACGATGAGATTGACGGTGAAGAACTTGTTAATAGTGTCACTTACGATGGCGAAGACATTGACAACAATGGCGGCAGTACAGATGGTAAGAGTTCAGACTTTGGCATGTATGTTGTGATAGACAGCAACACATGGGAAACTTATAACCCAGATGAAAAAGATTGGGGTCATCCTCCATATGGTACAAGCCCAAGTGACTGGGAACGGTCTGAGACATTTAAATTTGCCAAACAGAAACCTACCATTCCTGGATACTATAATGCAGTATGGAAAAACTACGGTACAACCACCGGCTCGTTGTACTGGGATGGTACGGAGTTCGGCGAGTGGGAATACGGTAAGTTCAAACCACAGGCAGGTGTAGAGACTTGGTCTGGGTATAACTGGGACACAACATCGTGGGTCAACCAACCGCCAGAGCCGCCTAATGTTGTTTGCGACAATAAAGCGTGTGGTTGGATAGGTAATAGTGACGATCGTATCAGAGATGAAGAATACGATGACCATTGTCCCAAATGCAATGGTACAGACTTTAGTTGGATTGACTATAATCCTGATACCAAAGAAGGTCGTACCAACCGTGAAAAATTCTGTAAAGATTGGGATCCAGCAATTGCAATGGATCGTATTGTAGAATCCGTACCTGAGGATATTGCAACAAAGTCCAAATGGCCATTTTAACTTAAGGAGAAAGCATGAAAACAGTAGGACATAAACTAGAGAAATTTTTAGTAACCGGCGTCAAGCCAGGACAACCAGAAGATGCGTTTTTTGATATAACAGACGAGTCGTTTGCCGGCAAGTGGAAAGTAATCGTTTACTATCCAAAGGATTTTACATTCGTTTGCCCTACAGAGATTGTAGCCTATGACAAACTAACAGGTGACTTTGCTGACCGCGATGCAGTATTGCTCACAGGTAGCACTGACAATGAGTTTTGTAAAGTTAGCTGGCAAAATGCTCACGCTGATCTCAAGAAGATTACACACAATCAATTTGCCGACACACAGCGTGGTGAGTTGAGCTTGATTGAACAGCTAGGTGTATTCTATGCTCCAGCAGGTGCCGCACTTCGCGCCACATTCATTGTGGATCCAGACAACGTTATTCAACATGTTACAGTCAACAACTTGAACGTTGGTCGTAGCCCAGAAGAAACATTGCGTGTATTGGATGCGCTACAAACTGGCGAACTGTGTGCATGTAACCGTACAGTGGGCGGGGAGACACTGTAATGGCATTTATCGATTCCGTAAAGGAAGCGTTGCCGGACTACGCCAAAGACACCAAGCTAAATCTTGATGCTGTTCTTTTGCGTAGTACATTGGATGCGGATGTGGCCATGGGTTGTGCGGTGGCTGCCTTGGCCGCAACCGGCAACGGTAAAATATTAAGTGTGATGTTAGCAGATGCTCCTGTTCACGCAGAATCAGCGATGACAGCGGCCAGCATCATGGCACAGAACAATGTCTGGTACCCCTACATTGAAATGGCCGATGATCCTGCTCTAAAAGGCCTGCCAGCACAGTTACGCATGAACGCTATTGCGTCACATGGTGGAACTACCAAGTCAAACTTTGAAGCATTTAGTTTGGCTGCAAGCATTGTTGGCAAGTGTCACTTTTGTGTAAAAGCACATTACGAAACACTCAAGACAGAAGGCTATACAGTAGAGAATTTACGTGACATTGGTCGCATTGCTTCAGTAATGAATTCTGTTGCTAAAGTATTGAACAGTTGATGAAATATCTTAAAGGAGATTAAAATGTTTGGTGCAAATTATACAAATGACGGCGTGTTAAATTACCGTTCAGCAGGAGAAATTAATGCGGCCATGGGCCGTGTGTATGCTCACATGAGTCTAGCAGTTGTTGTGTCGATGATTGTCAGTTACTTTGTGGGTACCAGCCCAGAGTTGCTGGCATTCTTTTTTACAGGTGTAATGAAATGGATTGTGATCTTTGCACCGTTGGCCGCAATTTTTGGTATTGCCATGGTCTTAGGTAATGACCCAAGCAAACCAGTAGCACAGTTATGCTTACACGGCTTTGCGGCCTTGATGGGTCTGAGTTTTTCAATGATCTTTGCAGTGTTTGCCATGGGCTCAATTGTGAGTGCGTTCATGGGCGCAGCTATCTTGTTTGGTACAATGAGCTTGTATGGATATTTTACCAAGCGCAGTTTAGCAAGCATGGGCCAGTTTATGTTCGTTGGGTTGATTGCCATTGTTATTGCCAGTATCGTCAACATTTTTATTGGTAGCACTGTGATGCAAATGGTGATTTCTGCACTGGCAATTATTATCTTCTTGGGCCTAACTGCTTACGACACACAACAGATCCGTGAAGAACTAAGTGTCGATGCCAGCGATGCGGCCGAAGTTCGTGGCGCATTGACATTGTACATGGACTTCATTAACCTGTTCTTGAACTTGTTGCAATTATTTGGCGATAGAAAATAACATGCAAATAAGAGTGAAAGAAAACCCTGAAGAGTTTGGCAAGTGTGGATGCGGCCGTAGCCCAACCGGTAAGTGTTGCGGCTGGCACGGTCTAACCGAAGAAGCATACAAGGTCAAGAAAGATGAATATGACCTGGCACAATACCGTTCTCAAGCTGAAGACCTTTGGTTCGACGGTGGATCATGCACAGGCGGTCGCCCTGAATGAATTCTATTAAATTACTAACTGATGGTGTTGATAGTCTTTGGTATTGGACCTACGGGATCATTGCCGGCTGGGGCCTAACCGTCACTGTGGTTGTTGTGGCCTTGATCCTTCTATTAATACGCACAATTAACCTGCAACGTAGAGTAGGTTATTTGGAAAGCAGGGTAATTAACACTGAAAGAGAATTTAACTTATTAACCAAGACTTGGCCCGGCAAAAAGCAATAAATATTAGATTATGCTATTTGGATATCTAACTCTATTTACAGCCTTGATCCTGTCAATGTCGGCGGCGGTATATTCCATACTTGGGCTAACGGCCATCTTTGCCGCGGCTTTTTGGCCCATTGTGGTGCTTGGCAGCAGTCTTGAGATTGGCAAGATTGTGACCACGCTATGGTTACACAAGTATTGGCTCAGAGCTGAGATACAATACAAAGTTTATCTATGTAGTGCTGTGGTTATTCTCATGGTGTTGACCAGCATGGGTGTGTTTGGGTTCCTTTCAAAGGCGCACCTGGATCAAGCAGTACCTAGTGGTGACATACAGGCCCAGGTTCAGATATTTGACGACAAAATTCAAACACAAAAAGACAATATTAAAACAGCCCGTGCGGCACTAACACAGATGGATAGTGCCGTGGACCAAGTCATGGGGCGTAGCAGTGATGAAAAGGGCGCAGACAAAGCAGTAGCAATCCGTCGCAGTCAAGCCCGTGAACGCACAGCATTACAAAATGACATCTCAAAAGCTCAAACAGAAATTACCCGGTTACAAGAGCAACGAGCTCCGGTTGCTAGTCAAGCTCGTAAAGTAGAAGCCGAAGTAGGACCTATCAAGTACATTGCCGCATTGATTTACGGCGACAATCCAGATGCCAATATCTTAGAAAAAGCAGTACGTTGGGTAATTATTTTAATTGTCGTTGTGTTCGACCCATTGGCACTTACCTTATTACTAGCTGCTACCAAGACCTTTGAATGGGAGCGTGGTATTAATGTACTAGCACCCACTAAGAAGGATGAAAAAAACGAGGATGAGGAAGTTAAATCCTGGTTTGATCGTGTCAAAGACCGTGCCCGTTTTTGGGATAAGAAACAGGTAGAACAAGAAGCAACTAAAGTTGATTTTGAAGGTGTCCGTATCGACGGCGGGGATTGGATACAAACTGGTCCTGAAATTCCTGTGCCTCCAAACACAAAACAAGATGACGACCCAGACAACCTTGAGCCAGTATTCGACCGTGAAACAAATATTCCTGCCTATGAACCAGATGACGGCCCGTTGACTGACAAACAAATTGAACAAATTCGTGACACAGTCAAAGGTGAACTACCAACAGGCGAAATAATTATTAAAGAATCTTTGTTTCCAAAATCTGCTCCTATTGTTGAAAACACCCTAGAGCTTGACGATGAAGATGCTCCAGAAAAAATTGCCGAGCGTGCCTGGAAAACAGAAAATCCTGACGACACTCTTAAACGTCAACGACAGCTTCATCGAGGTGGACTTATTGAACAATTACCTTGGCAAGATCCAGAATTTCAGTCTAGAATACTTGCCAACACACAGTTAGAAGCAGATAACTCACCCACAGGCCCTACTGGTGAAATGCGTGGGTTTGGAACTAGCTTCCCTGCAAATGTCACCAAGGGTGACATGTTTTTACGTGTAGACCAATTGCCCAGCATGTTGTACAAATTTAATGGTAACCTATGGATTGAAGTAGATAAAACACTAAGTGATCAATATGCCTACGACACAGCCTACATTGATCATCTTATTGAAAAGATTGACAGCGGAGAATATGATCCAGAGTTATTGAGCGATGCCGAACGTGACAGCATCGAACAACGTCTAAAAAATACCAGAGGCCCAGCATAGTATGATCAATATCGACCATTGTAGTTTTTGTGACAAACACAAAGACCGAGTTGGAAAATTGATTGTAAGTCACAAAGTGGCCATTTGTAATGAATGTGTAGATCTATGTAGTGGATTATTAAAAGATGGTAAAACAATTAATCAGGCAACACCTAATCCAATTACAATTCCAGATCCTAAGGCCATAACAGAATATTTGGATCAATATGTAGTCGGGCAACCCGAGGCCAAGATTGTACTGGCCGTGGCCATTGCCAATCACTACAAACGTATTAGTAGTACGAGTAGAGAACTACAAAAAGCCAACATACTAATGATAGGGCCAACTGGCACTGGTAAGACCTTGCTAGCCCGCACTGTGGCAAAATATTTAGATGTGCCGTTTGTGATTGCAGATGCCACTTGTCTAACTGAAGCCGGATATGTAGGCGACGATGTGGAAAGCATGATTACCAGACTACTCACCGCCGCCGACGGCAATGTAGAGCGGTGCCAACGTGGTATTGTGTTCTTGGACGAAATTGATAAAATTGCCCGCAGAAGTGAAAGTTCAACAGTTAGTAGAGATGTGTCGGGCGAGGGAGTACAACAGGCTCTGCTTAAATTGATTGAAGGAACCAAATGTCGAGTTCCAGCCCACGGAATTAAAAAAACTAACAACACAGAAACTGTGGAAATTGATACCACAAATATTTTGTTTATTGCTGGTGGTGCGTTTGTGGGATTGGAAAACATTGTACAAAAAAGAACACAAGGAACAGCCATGGGATTTGGTGCAAATCTTGGCAACAAACTAGAATTAGATTCAGAACCAGCTACACCGGATGATTTGGTCAAGTATGGTATGATTCCTGAATTTGTAGGTCGCTTTAGCAGTTATGTAAATTTGCACAATTTAAGTAAAGAACAACTGATTAGCATATTGACCGAGGTAAAGGGCAATTTTGTAGGGCAATATCAATGGTTGTTTGATCAAGACAGCGTGGATTTGACCTTTGATGATGAAAGTTTAGACTTAATAGCAGAGCGCACACTAAAAACACTTACCGGAGCACGTGGCCTACACAGTGAACTTGAACGGGTATTACTGCCTCATATGTTTGATTTGCCTAGGTACAATAAACAAAACATTTTAGAAGTTACAATCAATAAAACCCAGGTAAATACTCCAATGACGTTGCTACAGGAAAATTTGTGAGAGAATATAAAAAATCAGTCGTTGTTCACGACGGCAACGTAGAAAAAGCTCTTCGTAAATTTAAGAAAAAAATACAAGAATCCGGTCTGCTCGAAGAACTTCGCGCCCGTGAAACCTATGAAAAACCCACCACCGAACGCAAACGGAAGAAGGGTGCGGCTCAAGCTCGTTGGCGTAAAAAACTACGCGATCAACAACTTCCCAAAAAACTTTACTAATGTGTTTATAGAATTTGCATTACGACAAACCCACAACTATCACTATGATTTAAATCTCATTAAACTTGATATTGCAGAATGGGCAAATCGTTACGGGATTTCTTACACACAAAAAACAATAAAATATACGCATAGATTGGCCTTTGACGAAGACCGTTTCTATACTGTATTTGCCACCACTTGGAATAGTGAGTTTGAGTATCAAATTATTGACAGACGGTGGTAAATGTGTTATAAATATATTATGTAGATGCCGATGGTCGGGTCTACATTTTATGTCACTTGCTTAACAAAGGAGAAAACAATGACAAGACTCACAACTCTGGACCTCAGTCCATTCTATCGCAATTCAATTGGTATCGACAAATTATTTGATCGTATGATACATCAAATTGATACTGCGGCTGCTTCAACAACAAACTATCCACCTTACAACATTGTAAAAACTGGCGACAACACCTACGAAATTCAAGTGGCTGTAGCTGGCTTTACACAAGGTGAAGTTACTGTTAATGTCAACGAAGGACAATTGATCATTACCGGTGAAAAGGAATCAACTGATTTACCTGAAGGACATGTGTATGAATATCAAGGCATCAGTGCCCGTAGATTCATTCGCACATTTACCTTGGCTGATTATGTTGAAGTAACTGATGCTGCCAGTCGAGACGGTATTCTTACTGTTAGCCTAGAGCGTCAGATTCCTGAAGCAATGAAGCCTAAAACTATTGCTATTACCTACAAAAAGTAATATAATATAGTAAATACAGTGGGGAGCACAGTGTTCCCCACTACAATAAAAGGATCTGAGATGTCACAAGCCGGAACAGTAACAAAAACTCAAACAAATTTAGGGCTTGCTGAACCACCTATGTTTAAAGTCATTTACCTCAATGACAATGCTACCCCAATGGAATTTGTAATTGAGACCTTGGTGGGTTCTTTTAATTATAATGAACCAACTGCTGTGCAAATTACACAAGACATACACACTGCCGGTAGTGCTGTGGTTGCTGTGTTACCTTATGAAATTGCCGAGCAAAAAGGCATTGAAGTCACAGTTCAAGCTCGTAATCAAAACTATCCCTTACAGGTCAAACTAGAACCTGAAACAATTTAAAAGTTGATTTCAATACGGCGAGGATAAAACGCCGTCTGCCGCCATGGAGTATTACCACGTCCTCTGGGATTGGAAATGTAATTTACTCCGCCAAATTCTCGATCCACAGGCCTATGATAGTGCCCAAAACACCAGGTATGAATTTTATTTTCAGTATCCTCGTCCAGTGCTCTGTCAATATGACTATTGCCCATACCGTTGAATCTCCAAGTACCTGCTAAGTCTGGATCATGTGCCACAAGCCAAGGCGACGGTACTGTATGGCTTATAAGCACAATGGCTTTTACTTCTTTGTGAGTTTGTAGTTTGTGTACACTGTTGATCATATAAGCGGCATCATTGTAGGCCATACTCAATATACTTGCGGTTGCTGAATTGTTGATACCAAAATGATCTTGTATAGATTGCATACTGGTATCAATGTCTATAGCAGGATCAAAATCATAGGACCACCAGGCATTGGTACCCAACAACGCTACACCATTGACAATGACCACATTGTCCTGCATGTAAACAACATTCTTTATGCAACTTAGGTCTTTGGCCAAATCTCGATAACTTGCACCCAAATTGTCAAGATAATCTTTGTGCTCTTCGTTGCCGTCAACGTAAAAAACACCACCAGGATAGCATTCACCTAGATGGGCCAGGGCATCTAATAGTCGTTGGCGATCACGGGCTACATCCCCGGCAACAACACAGTAGGGACTGGTGGCTTGGCCAGCCCAGTCAAATGTGTCCCAGGTTTCAACGTGTAGATCAGAAATTAAATCAAAGGCAAATGTCATGATAACTATTTACAGAGGATCCTACATGAACATAATATTTAAAGACAACTTACCCGAAATAGATCAACAGTATACAGTACTGGATTTAGACACGTTTAAATTTCCAGACGGATCGCTTCATACCGCCTGCTGTGTGGTTGAAAATATTCCTATTACAGAACTAGCCGCAACTGAAAGTTTAAAAGAGTTGCATGCCAATCTAGTCAACAACTATAGGCTAAAAAACTGGAATTATTGCGATCAGGCCATTGAACAGCTGGTGGGCAAATGGGGTGGAGAATTGGATTCTTTTTACGCAGAATTAAAAACCCGCATAGAACAACTTAAAACTCTAACGTTGACCGACGAATGGACCCCTGTCATAGCAAAAACCTAGCACATAATTAACCTCTACTTCCGTATTAAATACTCCTATAATAACAATAATAAGGAGTAGGTATGTCCGTAATTCAAGAACCAAAGCCTCTCTCAAGGAGCGAACGGGAGGCACACATCAAAGACAAAGCCGGTTGGGTAATCACTGTGTTGGCAGCCTTGTTGGCCATCAACACCCTAATGGGCGGAGCAAACTCCAGTCGCATACTAAACAATACTATAGATGCCAACAATACCTGGGCATTCTATCAAGCCAAGAGTATCAAGCAGACTCTAGCCGAAATGGCCTACGATGACGCCGTGCGTGTTGGTGATCGTCGAAAGGCTCAAGACCTGCAGGCCAAGATTGATCGCTATGAATCAGACCCAGTTACTGGCGAAGGCAAGAAAGAACTTATGACTAAAGCTAGAAAACTAGAATCTGAACGGGCAGAAGCCAAAAACCGCAGTCCATGGTATACCTACGCAGGTAGTTTGTTCCAAATAGCGATTGTGCTGTTGACTGCCAGTATCCTAGCAGTTAATATGAACCTGTTTTGGGCCAGTATTGGCGTTGGCATCTTGGGCTCTATATCAATGACCGAGGCCATATGGTTATGGATCCAGTAAGCGGAGCAAAGGCAGCGGCCAGCACACTCAAAGGAGCACAGTCTGCAGGTAAAGAACTAGGGTCAGTTGTGACCTCTCAGCAGGCCGACATGGAAGCGGCAGTACAGCAACAACATAAAGCGCGAGTTCAAGCCAAGCTAGCAGAGGAAAGACGTGCTACCATGTTGGAAGTCCGTGCTGTAGAAAAATACGAACAACAAAAAGCACACGAAAGAGAAATAGAAAAAATCAAACAAGACACCATACGCAAACATGGAAAAACCGCCTGGGACGAAGTAGAAGCAGTAAAAGCCAAGATGCAAAAAGAAGCAGAAGCAGAAAGCAAACTGATGGATCATGACCGAGACCGCCAAGTTCAAGTGTTTTGGTGGTGCATGACTGCAGCGGCCCTGGTCACTTACTTCTTTAAATTATACAAATTATGAAAATGCAACCTGTGTTTTTTATAGCTATTTTGATTGTGCTATTGTCAATGATTGTGCTGGAGTCTGATGTTATGCGAAGTCAGTCACCGCGATCTGCAGCAGCACAATCACGTTGATAAATTTTTAACAAAGGAGATTGATATGAACCTAGCACCCATAGTTTTTGTCCTAGTACTGATAGGATCCTTGGGTCTTGCCATGTTAGAAACTCTGGTCAAAATAACATAGTCAAGGTTGCTTAACCGTGAGAACATTCCATGGACCCATTAACATTGTTTGCTCTTGCCAATGGTGCAGTATCGGCAGTAAAGGCTGGGTGTAAACTATACAAAGACATCAAAGGTGCAGCCGGTGATATAAAAGAAGTTCTTACGGATTTAGACCAGCAGTTTGCTAAATTACATCCGCCTGAAAAACCTGCAACTGTTGAGCAGAAAAATACACTTGTAAAAGAAAAAAATCGTGTCATTGAGCTAAATCGACGAGATGGAGAGACCAGTGGAATTTACACTGAGATCGGCGAACATCTTGGTGTGTATTATGATAATTACCACAAATGCATGGCCATTTTTGAAGAAGAAGAACGGCGCAGTAAAAATGAAATATACACAGGTGATGCTAGCTTAGGCAAGCGAGCCTTACAGAGAGTGTTGATGCGTAAGCAGTTAGAAAAAATGGGAACAGAATTAAGAGAAATAATGGTATATCAAAGCCCACCGGAGCTGGGTGCTCTGCATACAGAAGTGGAAGAAATGATGGGAGTCATGGGCAAGCAACAGAAAAATCTTATTGTTCAACAAATGAAAAGACACGAACTTGAAGAAAGAAAAAGGAAACAAAAATCACATCAATTGCATATCAATATATTAATTGGTATTGGGGTCTTGATAGTTTGTTGTAGCGTCGGGTTAACACTGTCGTATGTTGTAGAAGATAGAATTAAAAAGTATCCACAATACGGTACAGGATGGATACCAAAAAATCAGTCGCAACAACAACAAGAAGTACAAAAACAAATTTACATTGGAAGATAAGCAAAATAATATACACAGTAATGTACTTGCAACTGATTCTTAAATACTGAGTCGATATAATAACAACACAGAGTCGGCCTGATGCTATATTTAAATGATCCTTATTGGGTCATTTTTTTTAGATAGGTAAACGCAAATGGAAACCTACAACACTGGCACCAGTGGGTTCAACTCGCGGTAAGAATAAAGTACACAAATAACTGTAACACACTTCTGGAAATGCCATTGGTAGCACTGTCATTCTTTGATATCCAGTAACTGCTCCTACACCAATGCCAAGGTCCCATGGGCCATTACGATACACGCTGTAACGACCATACGCATAGGCACTGCCATGCCATTCACTGTTACGATACCAACCTGCTGCCACATTCCACTTGTCTGTAACAGTTTGTTCAACACCAAGTCCATAGTTAAATTGATTGTATCCGGGACGATCATGCAAACTGGCACCGTTGATTTGAATATATGTTTGTGCCCAACTGATGTTAAACATCAACATAAAGACAATAGCAAATAATTTTTTCACGTCTATGTTTCTTTCTGGCTTAGCGCCTGTTGAGCAGACTTTACTAAAAAATCCACGCTGGATTCAGTTGGTTCTGTGTAGATATTATTATTTTTTAAAAATTTACGTACCTCAGGATAGGTCAACAATTGAGTCCATCGTTTAAGCCATGCACGATAATTATCAGATGATTCTAACATTTCAAAACTGATTTTTAAATTATTTTTTAATTCATTTATAATCTTGTTGGCAAACTCTTGGCTAAAAAAGTATTGACGATTGTAGTCAGCGATGGCCTGTGCCTCGGCCATGTTGCGTTCACGCTGATGTGGCAACCAATTTGAAATGTATTTCATTAGCTCAGCAATCTGTATCAACCGTTCAGCAGGATCTTCTACTAGATCATAACTTTCGTCCCAAACATCACCAAAGGTTTTAAATCCATAACTGCGTAAGTATTCTAAGCTGCCATGTGTTCCAGCAAGTATAAACGGTTGAGCGCAAGCAATAGGTCGTAGACTTTTTTCAGTTAGGTGTAGGCGATCATCGTCAAACAAGGTTTCCAGCACAACTTCTATGTCAGTAGCTTCATAGTCTTCAATGTCAAAGTCTGCGCTGTAATGGCTAGGTGCTGTGCTGATCGGAAAGAAGTTTTCTAACACAGTGCTAGGTCGCCATATAGGATTGTTAAACTGGTGTGTTTCGTAATGTACACCTAGTTCTGGTTCTATAGGATTAACTGTTGTCTGACAGTTGTCTTGGAGCCCTAGGCTAACTAAAAGTTCTGCAAAGCGTAAACGATATTCTCTAGTTCCACTCCAGGCACGATTGTAGATCAGGAATGTTTTTTTAACCTGTTTGCGTTGTTGGGCATATTCAGCGTATCTAAACCATTCGCGGGCAATTACCGCATGACTCCAGTAATAAACTGGAATTAATTTATTGTTGTTGCGATATTTTTCCAAGTTATGTGATCGTTGTTCGCTGTGTAACAATAGATTTTTTTCAAACCAATTCCAGTTATAGTTTAAATTGTTAATTGTAGGTGTGATTACACCGGTTCTCCTACAAATGTCCTCCCATTGGCTGTTGTGTTTTTGTTTTAGGTGCTGACTATAGTGTGCGTGATCGAGCGGCTCCTGGTCGTGGCACCAAATGGCTGGACTGGTAATTGTTTGTTGCCAAGCATAAGAAGACAAGCGATTTAAATCCTCGATATTTTTTGAGCCATGTGGCCAAAATCGATAAATTAATACACTTGCACCGTAGATATCTTCAGCAACACGGTCAATGTAATGATACAAACGATCTAATGGAATACTCATGAAACATATTTACGCAGGTAAACAATAGTGATAAAAATATGACACACAACATTCACCGATACCAACTTTATCCGTTCTGGACAGACGAGTTCAAAACGCTTGACTATATTCAAGAACCATTCAACGATCCTGTGAGTGTTAACCAATGGTTAAGTCAAGGATACCCGGACAAGATCTGTGGAGAATTGTGCGACATGCGACATCGGTTACCAGTTTGGAGTCAACGTTTTATAGCCATCTTTGAAGGGCAGGGTTGGAAAGATATTGGAATTGCTTTTTATCGTATGCGTACTGGTACAGTGATGCCCAATCACAGCGACTTGTACAAACGCTATGTCGAACTGTTTGAGCTCCAAGGCAAGGAACATACCATTCATCGTGCATTGGTTCTGTTAGAGGATTGGAAAAGTGGACATTATCTTGAAGTTCAAGGTGCACCTATAGTGGATTGGCGAGCAGGACAAGTGATAGAGTGGGTGTACGATGCTCCTCATATGGCTGCCAACATTGGTCTTGAAGATAGATACACCTTACAGATCACAGGACATGTTGATGGTTAACAGTCGCAATGAATGGGATCCACTTGAATCTATCATTGTAGGCAGTGCTACAAATGCCAATTGGCCCATGACAGATCCTGTGTTTGCTGAAGAAGCTCGCACAAGTTTATGGACAGAAACTCCGGCACCCAGTGGCGCAGTACCGCAGGTAATTATTGATCAAGCCAACAGAGAGCTAGATATTTTGTCAGAAACATTGGTACGTTATGGTGCTACAGTTTATCGGCCCCGGCCCATGAACTTTGTTGAACGCCGAGGAATGTATAACTATTGCCCTAGAGATCGGTTACTCGTAGCTGGCGATACTGTGGTAGATTGTAACATGATGTATCCTTGCCGTAATCAAGAAATTGAAAATTATTATAGATTGCTAGGAGATGCTCGTAATTTATTTACTATGCCTAGAGATCAAGACATGACCCTAGATGCCGCAAATATTTGTCGGCTAGGTGATACTTGGTTATTTTTAGAAAGTGCGTCGGGCAATCGTGCCGCATATGATTGGTTATGTCAAAAGTTTCGTAATATCACAATTGAACTGGTTAATTTTTATTCTGGTGTTCATATTGATTCAACCATTACTCCATTGCGTGAAGGATTGGTGTTGTTGAATGCCAGTCGTGTCAATGAGGATAATTGTCCCAAGGCATTTAAGGATTGGGAAAAAATTTACATCACAGAAGATCAAATTGTTGCCCAGGACTTTTATCAATATCCTTACGCATCAAAATGGATTGCCATGAATATGCTGGCACTTGACCCTGAAACAGTTATTATAGATGCGGCCCAAACGGAACTAATTACTATATTAAAGTCCAAAGGTATTGACAGTATTCCACTTACACTAAGCCATAGTAGGACATTGGGTGGTGGGTTTCATTGTGTCACTTTGGATACCAGGAGACGTCATGATTGATACCGATGCAATAACACGCATGGTAGAAAAACAAATTGTTACCACAGTTAATGAACAGGTATTAGCTGTGTTAACTTCTGACGAATGGATTCAACCGTTAGAACAAAAAATACTACAGTACACGCAAGATCGCATATTACGTAAATTTGCCAGTTCAGATGCTGTGCCAGAAATAATTTCAGCTGTTAAAAACAGCGTTGCCAAATTGTTTGCCGACGGCAACATTCCAGGAATTGAACAATTTGTAGATTCAACCCTGATTAAAACGGCTGTTGATCAAGCCATAGAACAATTTATAAAAATATCCATAGAACAATTTAGCCAAGATCCAGACTGGCAGGCTAGAGTTGAACGTTTGATCAATCAAGCCGCGGTACAAGAAACCATGGCCAGAATAAGTGCTATTGATATTGGACCCACAATTAAACAACAAGTTGATGAACGTATGGCTGTGTTTACAGATTCCTTGTTAAAAAACTTTACCAGTACTGGCATAGTTGATCAAGCTGCCAAGTGTGAACTAACAGTAATGGATGATGTAGTGGTGGTAGAGAATTGTTTAACTGCTACCAGCATAGAAGTTGTAGATTCGGTGCGTGTGCAACATCTTGTGGTCACAGGCAGTATCAATACTGACAACGAGTCGTGGTCAGCACTGGCTTCTGATATTAGTCAACGCACTCTGGCCCAGGTAACTGCTGAATGGAACAGTAATTTAGTTGATCAGGTGGTCAAACAAATACAGGATCACGGCATCAATTTTGAACAAGTGCTGGTCAACGGTGAAAAAGTCATTGATGAAAATCGATTGACTCGTACTGTCATTGATTCTAGTCTGCAATCTGTAGGCACATTAAAGACGTTAACAGTGCGTGGCGAAGCAAAATTCAACAACGAGACTCTTACTGTGTTGAACAAACGTCTAGGTGTAAACACAGACTCACCGGAAAAAGCTCTTGGTATTTGGGACGAAGAAGTCAGCGTGGTAATTGGCAAGCACAAGCTGAATCAAGCCTACATTGGTACCAACAGAGAGCAAGGCGTTGCTATTGGAGTTAATCGCGAACCGCAGATTGAAATCAATACCGACGGGCTGACACGAATTAAACAACTTCAAGTTGGACTTCACAAAATCAGTCATGCCACGCAGGTTCCTGGATGGAGCGGAACCAAAGGCGACATAGTATTCAATGCAAATTTTGGATCTGACCGGGTGTTTGCTTGGATATGTATAGGAGCTCACCGCTGGCAAACACTTAAGAGCGCCGAATGAACATCAGTTGGGTATTAGCAGATGATCTGTTGATAGATCCAACCATAGACATTGCTGATCTTAAACGTCTTGGAACATTTTGGGGTAGCTGGCGTACCTGGCGGGCATTTCAAACTGATAATGTAATCTGTCATAATCAAAGCAAGGCCGCTGAATTAATCAAAAGAGATTTCCAAAACAATTGTAATTTTTACATACCTAATTCTGTTTATACCAGTTTGGCTCATCCCAACGGTGTTCGATTGTACGAGGGCGAATTTGTACACGATGTTGTGCGACAAGAAGAAATTGTAGCCATGCATTTGGCTGCATCCACTAGTGACATTGTGTTGTTGCTGGGTTTTGATCTAAACAAATTGGTAACCAACCCAGACCGTCTCCGTGCCAACCAAGCACAGCACCACCGTAATTTGATACGACAAGTAATCAAAGACAATGCCCAAATACAGTGGGTTGTAGTAGACCATTTGGGAGTTATAGATCCAAATCTGACAAATTTGGGCAATATAGTTACCGACACAATGGATGCTGTGCTGGCCCTAGCTGGCGATTGACATAAAAGACCTTTAGTTGTATAATAGCAGTATGACTACACTCAAGCGTATTGGTTTCTGTTGCAAATGGCTAAATGATCCAAGCGAATGCGGCGGCATGAAAGTCAATGCAGTGGATCGGGACCTTAACGGGCGTTCAACTACCATGCGTTGGTTGCGTGAGCATCCTGCTGAAGCTGAACAACGCCAGTGGGATATCATGAACCATAATACTGCGGCCGCGGTGCGTATTATTGAACGTGTGGCTACACTACCGCCCGAACGTCGTATGGTGCGACTGGGCAGTGAAATGCTACAGGGCTACACTGAACCCAGCTGGATTGATTGGTGGCAACAAACAGATGTGCAGAATCATCTAGAACGGATCTTTGCACCCATTGGCGAAACAGCTCGGAGACTAGATGTGCGCCTGAGTTTTCACCCAGGACAGTTTTGTGTGTTGGCCAGTGAACACGAAGGCATCGTAAATAGAAGTATAGAGGAGTTTGAATATCATGCAGATATGGTCAGATGGATGGGATACGGTCGGACGTTTCAAGATTTCAAGATCAATGTCCACATCTCGGGTAAACGCGGTCCCGAAGGTATTCGCTCTGCCCTCGGACGGTTATCTCCCGAAGCAAGAAACTGTATCACTATCGAAAACGACGAAAACGCCTGGGGAATCGACAGCAGTCTCGAACTTGCCAACGATTGTGCCCTTGTACTTGATATACACCATCACTGGATCCGTACAGGAGAATACATTCAAGCCACCGATGATAGACTTGCTCGTGTAATTGATTCGTGGCGCGGTGTTAGACCTGCACTACATTACAGTGTGAGTCGTGAAGATGTGTTGGTAGATCATCCTACAAATGTTGTGCCGGATCATACTGTGTTATTAGAGAGCGGTTACAAAAAACAAAAGATGCGAGCACATTCGGACTTTTATTGGAATCAACCAGTAACTGATTGGGCATTGAGCTTTTGGGATCAGTTTGACATACAGTGTGAAAGCAAGGGCAAGAACTTGGCCAGTGCGCAGGTTTACAACCGTGCTGTAGAACTAGGGTTAGTATGATCGAACACCTGGTGGTTGGTGGTTGCAGTTTTACAGCCGACGGCATTGGTGGAATGCCGCCTAGCCTCAATAACCCCCATGGGGGCTGTACCTTTATTGAAACTGCAACTGTACCAAAAACTTGGCCAGGTTTTTTATCACAGCAATTACAAGTTATAAGCCTAGTTAATTTGGCCGCTGCCAGTCATGGAAACATGGCCACTGCAAACAATATTATATCGGTATTGACACGATTCAAATATGATCCAACAAAAACTATGGTGTTGTTTAATATTACCGATGCCGGGCGACTAGATTTGATGTGTGATTGGTCTCATCCAGCAGTATCTACACATTGTACTTGGCCCTATGATGTATTAAGTTTCAAGTATCTTGACCAGACTAGAGACATAGCCAAGTCAACAAAAAAGACCATGGGAATTAATCAGGTTGAAATCTGTTCTGTCAATGCACTGTGGGGACTGTTTGGTTTTTTGGAAGCAAATGATTACAATTTTAAATTTTTAACCATGAGAGATTACACTTGTTATTATTTGCCCGAGCACCCAATGTCTCGGTTGCTGAATCAATACCAACAACACTGGATCAAATTAGATAGCGGCCGCGGCTTAGTGGAATATGTAGAACAGCATGATCTGGCTATAATGGAGGGTGATTTTCATCCCACAGTGGCTGGGCACAGAATGATTGCTGGTGAGGTATTAAAATGTTTGTAAATTTAAAAAGGTGTGTGTGATGGATTTTATCTTTGTAGGTGCAGGCAATTTGTGGAATTACATCAAACAAGATTGGAAATCTAATAGAGTTAGATTTTGTGCAGAAGTGTTTGCCTGGGCTTGCAGTGTAATATCAGCTATAATATTTGCAGCCACGGTGCCTACTATTCCGGTAGTACCGCTTTACAGTATTTTTATTTTGGGCTGTTGTGCCAGTGCCTGGGCTTGTTGGACCAGACGAAGTTTTGGTTTGATGGCCAACTCCGTGTTCCTGGTTGTTATTGATGGTGTTGGGTTAGTACGATACTTCTTACAGCATTAAGCCCTAGGAGCACGTGGCTTGCGAACAGTTTTGGCCTTTACAGCAGGTTTCTTGGCTGCTTTTACTGCTTTCTGAACTGCTTCCTTAGTTACAGTACCTTCAACTGGTGCATCTTGAATAGTAGGGGTTTCTACCTTGTAAGGCGCCGGTGTTTCTGTTGGTTTACTGCTAAAAAGTTTCTTAAAAAATTCTAACATAATAATTCTCCTTGTTGAATATTTAGTAATTGTTTGTCATTAAACTTTAATATTATCTATTGCGTTGCCAGGTAAATATCTCAGTAGAAACCATGAGTCTTTACAAAATATAGGAAAAACACAAAATGTTATTAGAAAAAATATTAGAACGTCTGGCAGAGATGTTTCCAACACAGCAGTATCAAAGTCGTTTGGAACAGTATATCAACAGTAAAAACCCAACCAGTGCCGCAGAAGTAGACTACTGGCAACGTGAGTATGAAACAGGAAATACACAATATTGGAGTCGTGGAATATGAAAAAAATCCTAAATAAAATTGGCAATTTTTTGGTAGCAATGGGCGAAGCAAGATATGCCACATACTTGACCCGTCAGGGACGTATTGAAGAAGCCAAAGCTGTGTACAAATAATTACTTGATAAGTAATTGATGTCGACAATTATTGCAACCTTGGTGATGGTTCAAATCACCATAGCCTGTGTTACTCTTTATTTGCATCGTAGTCAAGCACACAGAGGAGTCACATTCCACCCTGCGGTAGAACATTTCATGCGTTTTTGGCTTTGGCTAACTACCGCAATGATCACAGAAGAATGGGTTGCTGTACACAGAAAACATCATCAAAAGTCAGATCAACCTGGCGATCCACATAGCCCGCAAATCTACGGTATTTGGACAGTGTTGTTTGGTGGTGTTTTTCTTTATAAGAAAGCATCTAAAGATCGTGTGATGATTGCCAATCTAAGTGTGGGCACCCCAGACGACTGGATTGAACGTCACTTGTACAAACGGTACAATACCCTGGGTATTCTTATAATGCTGATTGTAGATCTGTGCTTGTTTGGACTTTGGGGCTGGTTGGTATGGGGTGTACAGATGCTGTGGATTCCGTTCTGGGCAGCCGGAGTTATCAACGGCGTCAGTCACTGGTGCGGGTATCGCAATACCGATACCAAAGATACCAGTCGTAACCTATGGCCCGTAGCAGTATGGAT
>Ga0114978_10001495_pt1 | contig 19654 bp, 17 predicted proteins | sample S_140212_EF_Meta_FD_87027 | JGI IMG/M metagenome (GOLD analysis project Ga0114978, IMG submission 87027) | Freshwater microbial communities from Lake Simoncouche, Canada to study carbon cycling - S_140212_EF_MetaG | ecosystem: Environmental > Aquatic > Freshwater > Lake | place: Lake...
CCAGCATGGCTGTATTCAACTCGTATGATCTGTCCTCCGCCAACCAGCACGTTATCAACCAATGCACCATATGCATAGTTGTTGACGTTGGCTGTGGCCGGAGTTTCTGTTGGATCAACACCTTCTGAAACAGAACCAAATGTACCATAAGAGTTGTTACCGTTGGTAGCACGTATTGTACCACCAAGCTCAGTTAGATAACCGATATAGGCATAATAGGTAAACACAGAAACAAGTTCCATGCGGCCTAGATTCAATGCCCATGCACCAATACCATCACTGATAACCTGTGTAAAGTCGTTGGCCACGATAGATCTATTACCACCATTATGCAATGAGCCGTCAACTTTTACTCCAGTTACTCCGTAACCAAATGTTGAAACGTTCTGCACATAGGGGCTTTTGTTTCTGATCCAAACGGAAGCATCATCTGCACCGGTACCAGGGTCAAGAGAAACATATGAGCCACCAGATGTGCGTTTGGTACCTGATGGCAAAGTAGCAGTAAATCCTCCGTATAATCCTTTGAGAGTGCAGTTACGTAATCCAGTACCGTTTCTCATATAGAACATATTAGATCCAGTGTATCCTGCGGCTGGCTCGATTACCGTGCCACGAAGCTCGTCACCAACGATTGCTGTGTTTTCTGGAACGCTGATTGGCAGAATCTCTGCATAGGTACCAGTCTTGACAAAAATTGTATTTGTTGAACCAGTGGTTGCAATAGGCACACTTGACGTAGACCCAGCTGTTAATGCAGTAGTAAGGATCGAGAACAAGTTGGTAATTGTACTCGTAGTATTAGCTTCAGCAGTATAACTCAAATTGATTGTTTGACTGATTGCTGGTGAGTAGCTTGTCAGTGTCTGATAATTATTAGCTGGTGCGGCATTGGTCACTGCATTGATCATCAAGTCTCTCAACTTGCCTATTGCCGCAATGATGTATGGCATTGCCGCAGTTGTTGCGGCATTGTAAAAACTAGTTGACGTCTTGAAATAAGCCAATGTGGCTGCAACAGTCTGTGCATTTGATCCTCGGATCAAATCTGACTGTACTGCTTCAACAAGATACTGTGCATCTCGTCTTGTTGAAGCATCAGCAAATACTGAGCCAGGTGAGAATGGTGCGGCACTAATGCTCTTTTGATATATCATCCATTGGTACATTTCTCGTACCATCCAGCTTTGATTTAAGTCAATCAATGTGCTGGAGTTTGTGAACCCTGTGCCAAGATTAACACGTGTACACGCATACTTGATGGTTCTCCATGGCTTGTCAACAGAATTACCATATGCTGGATCATCTGTGCCGGTTGTAGCAACATAGTACACGTTGGGAATTATACCATAATACTGCCAGCTGGCATCGGTTCCGTTGCTACGAAGTATGGTGCCATCACTACCAATGCCTAAACGAACATTAGAAGATGCACCGCGTGTGAGCAAGTCGCCGCGTGTGGTAAGAACATAATTTGAGTCGCCTTCAGCAAGCACGTTCCAGAACACGTTGGTAATATCAACGTCTGGACGATTTGTACCTGCGTCTGCTGTGTGCTGTTGGATACAAACGTATGTGCTTGATCCATAGCTGACAACGTCGTTTAATCTGTAAACTGTGGCTGCTACCCAGGTTGAACGGAATTTGAATCCTTCAGCCAGTAGCTTCCAGTAACCTGTATTAACTGGAGTGTTTCCTGTTGTGTCAAGTGTTGCCTCGTATGTGTTGCCACCGTAACGAACAACGTCACCTGTCTTGTATGCAGTTGAACCAGAATATTCACCACGGTTGTTGTAACCTGTGGTCAATACATTCCACCAGGCACTACCCGGTGCTGGAGTATGAGGACTTGCTGGTGCTTGATCCTGGATGGCGATATAAACATAGCCGCCGTAGGTTACCAAGTCGCCTGTCTGATATGTATTGGCAGATGAGTAGCTGTTTTCAAATTCAAGTCCGCTGACAAATAGTGCAAACTTGGTTGGATCAAGAGTGGCCGTGGATGTGGTATACTGCGTGGTACAAACATATACGTTAGCACCCCAGCGTACTAGGTCATTGACTTTGTAGTGTGTTGGACCATTGGTGTACGTACCTTTCCAGTCAAAACCTTTTGTATATGCTGTCCAGTAAGCCTGATTGGTTTCTAGCAGTGATGCAGAAACGTGATTGGTGTTACAGATGTAAACATTACCACCGTAAGTGACAATGTCATTTTCATTGTAAGCTGTTGTTGCTGTCCAAGCGTCACGAAACTCTGATCCGTCAACCATCATTTCCCAATAACTGCTGTCGTCGTAGAAACCTTGATTGAGATCTGCATCTGAGGTATGTCCACCTACGCAAACATATACTCGGCCACCATACTTGATTACGTCGTCCTTGACATAGGGGTGGCTGTTTGTCCAGTCACCGCGCCAAACGAACTTCAATCTACCTAGCTTAAATTCTGCCATAATCTTGTCCTCACCTTGAGTTTATTATCAGACGTCCTCTGGATAAGGACGGCTACCGTATCTCAATACTAGTTCGCCATCATCATTCAGGTAATACGATAACTTTTTTTCGTCCCATCGATACTGTTCATAGTTTATGTTAGCGTAGGTCAATTCATGATCCAACCCACGGCCTTCAAAAAAATCTAACCCAGCTTCAAATCCATCCCAGTTATCTGTTGCATCGCCTGGGTTGTTTATTGTCAAACTATCAGTACCGCTTTGATTATCAAATCTTGCAACATACAATGTACCAGTGTCGTCGCGCCTGAGTCCATAGAAAAAGCGATTCAGTTTTATTGAATCACTGTCCGGGCTTTGTCCTATGTATTTGCTCATTACGGTGTAATCTCACTATAACTAACCAGCACATCTGCGCTGTTGTCTGTATCTGCTATCACTATCAAACTTTGTTGATAGTATATATTAAATTTTTGATCTCCACCACAGGCTATTAAAGAACATCCTGGAAGGATTTCTACATCTTTGAAAAGCCAAACAGTTACCAAACTATCATTGTCTAAAACTCTTGCACTCACTGTTATTGAATTTTCAGTAACATTAGCAATGTTGAATCCTAATATCACTGCATATTTAGTCACACTCGTAGTCAGCAAAACCGTTTCGATTGTACCGCAGGCTGGACTAATCACATTTCTAAGGTCTGTAGTTGCCATGTTTTTTTATCCGTAAATCATTGCCGCACTTAGTATTTCTAAGGGATCTGCTGATCCTCCAGCGCCTGAACCGCCTGCGGAAATCACCAGTGTATTCTGTGCTGGAATCGTATTAAGTAGTATCCCTGCGCCTGCAATGACTTTGAATCTATCACCGGCAACGTCTGCTGTGATTGGATCTTTGCCTGGCACTTCGATATATCCAAAAAATGGATTGACACTAAACGAGCCTGAAATCACATCATAATAAATTCCGTCGCCTGCTTGCAGAGCGGCTCTTGCTCTTGCATTAGTGAAAAAGATATTTGAAGTTCCTTCAACAATCTCGTCTGAGCTTGGAAAAATCATTGACAAGTTTACACGATTGTTTGCATCGTCGTAAACTGCTGTGATATGGTCATGCACACCGCTGGTCAACAATGCCGCGGCTGCATCTTGTACTGCATCAGTGGTAATACCGCTGTAGCTTAAAACACCTGTTGTAGAGTTATAAGACAAGTCGCCTGTGACAACAATAGCATTACGTGCCACTGTTGTGATTGTAGACGATGCTAGTCCAATGCTTCCTGTTGCTGAATCGTAAGAAAGTAGACCGCCTGTTACTCCAATGGCAGTCCTGGCTCGGTTATCAGTGAAGTAGCGGTTGAGCGCACCTTCTTCGATAACGTCTGTTGTTAATGCGTCTATCTGATCCAGGACGTATTGCTGATCAGCAATATCTACATCCAGCATCCGACGCGGAACTCGTGTCAGGCTCATGATAAGTTATTTATCAACAGCAGAGGATTAGCGTTTGGATTATTTTGAAGTGGGTTTTTCAGGCCAAACCACCTTGTCTATGCTGATATTATCAGTGATATCGCGCAGGGCTTGACGATACTGATCCCATTCAGTGGCCCACTCAGCAGAACGATTTGCCCTTACTGATGGCAATTCTACCCAGTCTGATTCAGCTAAAAATTGATCTCTTTCTCGACGAAGTTGTGCCCAGGCCTGCAATGCAGATTCTGCCAGTTCCGCTGATGTGAAATCAACAACATCAAATGCTTCTACCACGCGATTTTCTTCAACCACATAACGAGTGATCAAATACTGTGATCTACTATGCGTTGGTATGGCATCTGTTACAACAGGATACCAACCCAGCTCAAGCAATGTTTCGTCTGACAATAGATCCAGCCGTGAAACATTTTCCCAATTTTCTGGCAAGGATCTTGGGCCTTCTGTAATCGTTCCGTTTTTTACAAGTGCATATATCATGTTAGTTGTACTTATTGACGAAGTCAGTTGATTCAGCAGTCACCGTGGTTGCTATGGCTGTTGCTGTTGCCCCAGTATTTGTCATCGTTGCAAAATGAGTGCTGGTTGTTCCTGCATAGGTTGTTGCTGTTACTGTGGTGCGTGTTATGTCAACGGTTTTTATAGCACGGCGATTGGCAGCAAAAGTTCCAACAACACCACCATTGGTCAACAACTTGCCGTTTCTATCAAATTTTAGCTGTAGTGTTTGCCACTGTGCATTGTTATCAACAAGCAACCCAGCAAACGTAACATCACACACAGCATTGACATATAGTATATTTTTGTTGATACCTATTGCCCAGCCGTCGCTTAGACCAATGTTGACACCAGTGTCTTGGCGTATGATATCTATTGCTTTGAGCCAGACCCAATCAGCATCGCCCCAGCTGATCTTGCCAACAATGCATCTTGAATCAACTGCGGTGTAACCCGATATTGTCCTGGTACCATACACGATGTAGATGTTGCTGTTGTTATCTACCACGATAGATTCTGGTCCTAGATTCAAATTGGTACTTGTGGCAGTAGTAACCATGCCAGCGTATGTAGGACGATCAGCATGTATATAGTTCATGCTTGTGCCATCGGCAGGAACCCTGACTATGAGTGTTTGTGACGTGGTAGCTCTATTGGCTGCAATGAATATCGTACCATTCTGATCCACTGTCATTGCTGGTCCACACAGGTTGGTATTGAATATACCAAGGCCAGAAGTCACCTTGCCCCATACCTTGGAAAAATCTGTCTTGGAAAATTTTGTCACTGAAATCTGGTTACCAATAAATGTTCCAACATATAGAAAATTTCCAAACTGCTCCAACGCTAAGATAGGATTCTGATTGCCATAGTTGGTTGCATCACCGTTACCGGATGTTTTGCTCAGTAGTATTGCACCAGTTGATCCGCTTATCTTGTGCAGGGCCATGTAGCTGGTGGAAGTGACACCTGACTGTGCATCCGACACAAAATAAATTGAGTTGTCTGTTGAATCATAAACTGCAAAAGGTGCTTGCCTTCCGCCAGTTGAACCTTTGAGTAATGCGCTGTATGTATATTGCCATTGGCGTGTGTGCGTAGCCATATCAAATTTGGCGATTATAGGGTAGCTGTATCCTTGTGCATTTTGTATGTTGCTGATTGCCATTATGAAATAATAGGCATTTGTGCTGTCTGGAAACACACTCACCACTGACCATGGTTTTTCAATAGCTCCTTGCCCAAGTGTATTGTATCTTGACCAAGACAAACTACCAGTAGAGTCCAGCTTTACCCATCGTGACATATAACCCGACGTGGCCAGTGCATCACCAATGGACAAGTATTGATTGTCCAATGAATCAAATTCCGGACGATATCGTATGATCCTGCCATCTGATGTTGCAGATTGGTTTGCAGTCACTCGTTCATAGCTTAGTGCCTTGTATACTGGAGGCACATAGTTTGATTGTTCTGCAATGACTGCTAGTAAGGAAGGTTTTGTCATCTGCTGTCCTGCTGAATCATCGCGCCTCGCCAGATTGTTCCGCCGTCTCGAGAAATGAATACCAGCAAGTCAACTCCACTCACAGTGAATGTCGGAGGAGATCCTCCTGGCCATTTCACAGTAGCTGGCCAGATAATACTGAATGCACCTGGATTGGTCAACTCTACCATGATCACGTTGACAGGAGAAGTTGCGTCTACTGTAAAGAAGAATGTGGTTGCACCGGCAATGGTTGCGCTGAAATGTGCTGCCGAACTTGCATCTAGGATTTGATTACCTGTAACGCTGCCTTTGGCTGACGTAGGGAATGGCTGGTTACCAGGTTTCCAGTTTGTTCCGTTCCAAAACAATACGTTGTTGGTAGTAGGTGCTACTGTAACAGTATCAACGTCATTCAGCTTGTTGATACTGTCTGCAGATGTTATCACAGTAGAATCAACAGATATAGCACCTGTTGTACTATTGTAGCTGATACCAGTACTGCCGCTAAACAGTCCTCGCACAGCGGTATTATCAAGTGAAAATACACCAGTAAGGCTACTGTAAGATACACCAGATGACCCACTAACCGAGCCCCTAACAGATGTAGTAAAATCAGACACTTGGCTGGCAGTGATTGAAATATTAGCTTCTGATGCCGCTGTCAGTCGCCCTTTAGAATCCACTGTAAAGGAAACTGTTTTTGCGGCTGTTGTTCCGTATGCCGCGGCTGTTACTGTGGTATTTGCAAGTGTTGTGGCAAAAGAAGCTGTACCTGATGAAGAGGTTCCTGTGCCAGTAACGTCTCCGGTCAATGTCACTGTTTTAGCATAGTCTTGATTTGACCCAACTGTGACTCTTCCATACACATCTACTGTCAATGTGTTATAGGTGCCCGCTGTCACGCCTGTTGTCACTAGGTCAAGGGTTACTTGTCCTGATCCTGAATCAAAAGAGCTAGACAATCTATTTGTAGGTGCTCCGGCGGCCAACACACTAATAACACCTGAATTACTTACTGTTTGTACGCCGCCGGCAAAAGAAGTAACAGTTATACCAGATCCGCTACTAATGTACAACAGTCCAGTATTGCTAATTGTTGCAGCGCCTGCGGCTTTGACCACTTGCATACCTGTTCCGGCAACAACATCCAATATACCAGTATTACTGATTATTTGACTTCCACTAACCACTGCTGATACAGATATGCCATCGCCGGCACTTACTGAAGTCAATGCAGTGGTACTGATTGTGATATTGCCGTTGCCATCGTTAGAAACACCGATTGCACCTGAGCCGGCTGCTGATCTGATGCCAGTGTTTGTGATGGTTAATGTACTTGTACCTGGCGTTGTACCATTGACTAATGATAAGCTGATTGCCGATCCAGCAATGAATGTAAAAGAATCCGTGTTTGATTTGGCGGTGGCACTATTACCACCAACAGTCAATGATTTGAATATGTATTGGCTGCTGCCTAAATCTGTATTGGCAAAAACGCCCGAAGTTGAATTGTAAGACAAGCCGGTTCCGCTTGATAACGCTGAACGAACACGTGCTTCAGTAAAGAATCTTGCTGTTGAGATTTCTTCAAGATCTGTAGTCTTTAAGATTTTTCCTGACACATTGCCTGCACCGGTCGTGTATCCTAGGTATCCACCGTTGTTAGATAATGTGGTACCACCCGGAAGTATCACTGTGCCGCCTAGCCATATATCGTTCCAACGAAATGATGTATTACCTAGATCATATATATTGTTTGTTACTGGCAATACTGCTGTGTTGATTGCTGTGATACGTTGATTGAATCTAGCCAGTGTAAAATATTTGTTGGTTAATCCTTCTGGCAACTGATCTGTATTTGTCAACACAGTTCCGCCTGTGCTGCCACCTGACATGAAACCATTGCTTACATAAGCAGTAAATCCTGTTGTGTCAAGTGGTGTAGTCAATGTTGAATCGGTGAACAATCTGACCTGTGTGCTGTTGATAACATCAAGATAATAGGCATTACCATTGAGTTCTGTCATTCCAATAACATCTGTGATTGTCACATGATCACCATCAACAAACCCATGTGGTGTCAGTGTTGTTGCTATACCTGGATTAGCTTGTGTAACTGCACTGATAATTTCACTATGGCTTCCACTGCCAATGATAACACGTATCTCATATTGGCCAGAACTTGGGTTGCGATATACGTCACATCCTATGTGATTCCCATGTACCCAAACTGATTCAATTCCGTCTTGCGCACGTTGATTTGTAAACCAACGATTTGTCGGAGAAGAACCTTCTGCCAGCTCATCTGTACGATGATTTGAAATACTTGACACTTGCCCTGTAACATCTCCTGTGATATCACCGTAAAAACGATCTGCTGTGATATTGTTCGTGGCTGTGATATCCACAAACGTAGGTGATGCCAATGTGTCTATGCGTTGATTGGCCAAGCTAAGATAGGATGGTAGAGTGACTCCAATGACACCTGTGCCAGAATTATATGTTATGAGTCCAGTGCCACTGATTGCTGAACGAGCACGTGCTGTGGTAAAATAAAGATTGCTTCCTTCTGGCAAGGCAGTTGTAGATGTCGGCACAGTACTAGCCAGTCGACTATCTACCCATTGCTTATTGGCCAACTGACGCCCTAGTATGGGATTATCGATGCGAATGTCTCTAGATCCAAAATCCACGTTGGTTGCAAAAGCATCGCCGTCTATGCTACCTGCTACTACTTCTGTTATTGATATCTTGCCAAAATCAAGACCATAGAAACTGTGGCCAATGGCTGGAGGTGTTCCAACAAAAGTAATCTGCCCACCTGTGGCAATGGTATAATCAATCAATGGACGCTTGAACATGCCATTGACATATATCAGTGTGTAGTATTCGTTGTAGGGATCGGCAGCAACACCGCCATGTCGTAGCTGGAATGGACCAACAGTACCATCGAATGTTATGTCATCAAAGGGTTCAGCAGGATTAACAACATCACCTGCACCGCCTGTGGATCCGCCACCTGATCCACCTGTACCAAGATGCATGTGTACAACTGTGATGATGGAGTCTTGTGGTGGTGCTTCTGTGAATTCTAGATTGAGGTTGCCATCAAGATTATATGCGCTAACTGCTGGTTGTGTGACGCCGTCAATTACTACCAGTATGCTACGAGGATTGACTGGGCGTGGCTGGCTCAGCGTGAATGTTATCGTGGTATCATCACCCACGAAAGTATCAATTGTGAAAGGAGCAAATCCAACAAAAGGATTGTTGCCAATATACGCCATTTAGAGTCCGCCTATAACTTTATCCAGATATTTACCTGGTTTGCAAATGCCACTTTATGTGAGCAACAATACCGAAGCGAACGCTTCGCAATAGATGTTTGATGATTTCGCCCGCAGTTCGTCGTTGGGTTTCAAATTTATTGGTTTTTCTAGTACCAGCGTGGAGTTAGGAGCAATAGGCACTTTGTTTAGTATGCGACGCAATGTAGTAGTGGTTGCATCATACACGCTGAGTGTCACGGTGGTACCTGTAAGGTCGCTGGTGTTGGAGAAATATAATCCATGGATAACCACACTACGAGTACCTGGAGCATCCGCTGTGTATACAGTGGTGTCTGTTGTGGTTAATGCACGATGTGCGTTGAGGAATGTGCTTGGCATGTATTAGCCCCCTAACGCAATAGCATAAGCAATCGCATCGCCTTCACTTACATAGGTTTCACCAGAAACAAGTGTGCTAGGGCTTATCCAGTTGGACCCATCCCAAAATTCAACTTTGTTTGTTGTTGAATTCCAGCGTTGCGCACCCAGCTGTGGTGCTGATGGTCGTTGGCTTTGTGTACCAACAGGCATGACTAAACTGCCCGTTTGGTCTATCTTGATAGTCTTGCTTTCGCTAGATATCTTATTCTGTTGGTGGTCTAGATTGATGGCCATTGTGATCTCCTGAACTACCAGTATTTACCGGTTCGTCTGACTCAGGAAGCCAATGACCAAGTGGACAAGATGAACTGCGAAGCTTGGTTTTGAAAGGCATGTAACAGCCACATTCTTTACACATGCTGGTGGCAGCTAGGTATCGATCGCAAGATCTGCAGATACGATTGCGGCGGATGGCTTCATCTTCTGAAGCCAGCTTTACGTTCCAAAATTTAGCAAACCTATCACGCTTGTCCATGCTTTTATTATAGCATCCTGCGCAACTCATTACAAGCCTATTTTTGCACCGTTTTTAGGAACCAGCTTGTTTGCAGTAAATGGGGTTGCTGAGTTGTATGGCCAGTTTAACACTCGTTGCAATCCGCCCTGGAGGTGTCGCTGATTGGTATAACCTGCAGAACCTTCTGTCATTGTGTTTTTATCTGACAGTTCGATCAACCAATCCCTGATCTGACTATTGGTATAATTTGGACGCATGCCTGCCATTAGGCAAGCAACACCGGCTGTGATTGGCGTTGCCATTGACGTACCGCTCAACTTGTTTAGATAGTAGCTGGCATTACGAGAATCTGCAACAGCAGATGTGTAGTAGGCTTTGTTTGAATAAGCACCCATGGTCATATGTCCAGCAGTATAGATACTAACCCCTGGACCTGTTTCCGAGAATGTGGCTTTTTGTTCGGTGCTTGTTTGATCTAAAGCGCCAACGCATATCATGCTACTGCCAACAGCATTTGGACCTGTAGGACTTGATCCTCTGTGATAGTAATCTCCATTGACTGTGTTATCCCAATCCAATCCACCTGGGGAATCAATCTTGTGATAGTAATTGCCTGCGGCGCCTAACATGATTACGCCTGCATCAATGCAATCTGAAACGTCTGCATCCAATGCAGTTATACGAACGCCAACCAAACTATTAACTTGGCCGTATGTTGGATTTCTTCCGGTATGTGTATAAGTTGTACCGCGATAAAAAGTTGTGCATGAACTTGGATAGCTGCCGCGCCAGCCCCAGCTGTTGGTGCATACTGTTGGTCGTTTGTTTCCGGCTGCTACTTTTGCCAAATGGAATGCTTTGACAATATCAAAACAGATTGTGTCCGAAATTGCACCTAAAGCACCTCCAGCAAAAATTCGAATGCTATAAAGAGCAGTGCCTTTGGCCATACCATTGTGACTGCCGGCTGCTAAACTGGCGCAATTGGATCCATGTCCGTCGCTGTCACCAATATATCCACCAATTGATCCGCTGGTAGGAGTACTCGGAACGCCCAGACTGGCCCAGTTGAAATCAACAAGTCTAGTAGGACCTGTGCCATCATATGTTGTGCTCCATTCAGGATGTCCGCCAAATATACCCGAATCAATCAAGATCAAATCAACGCCTGAGCCATCCTGGTTGTAGGTATAATCACCAGTAACTTGATCACCAACATACCCTGCATTTAATTGAGAATGTCTGTACAATCCCCAGTTACGCATGGTATTATTGATAGTAACAAAATCTCTATGGAAGTTTTGAGCTGGTTGTATCTTGTGTAATACTTTTTCGTAGCCTAGTTCTTGCGGAGGTCTTGCAACATCCAACACACGAGGATCATTGCGTAGCTGTTCAGCTTCTGCATCAGTGAGTGCATAATGTGTATTGCGATCACTAAATGGTCTTTCATCAATGACAGTAACAGAACGTGCTGGAATAGTATCAACAGCCGCAGAAGAATCTGTCATCTGTGTTATAAAATCAGTTGCATCATTCTTGTCACGCAATGTGACTACGTACTCGCGTTCAGTTGACATTGTCTGTTACCTTATTTTTCTGTGTGATTAACCTATGCGCCAATCTGTTCCATCACTGTAAACTGGTACTTTGTTTGTTCCTGTGCCGGTAACAACTGCACCAAAATTTCCAGATGCTGTTGCAGTTGAATCGCTAACAAAAGCACGTTGTCCTGCGGTTGTTGCTGATGGTAATGTAGCCACTGTGAGCACTGGAAATTTCAGTGATCCTCCTAAGGTAAAGGTAAATGTTTTGTCTGACACGCTGTGGTTTGTGACTATTTCAAGATCAGTATCAGATGTAAAATTTGGAGTACCAACACCGCCGGACACAAAATTGTCAGCTGCCACTGTTCCTGTTACAGTCAATGTTGTTGTTGCACTGTCCCATTCAATGCCAGCCACATCATCAACAGCAGTACCTGTAGCTGAATAGTAGGCCAATTTCTTTGCAACACCTGAGTTCACTGTGCCTGATCCGGCTCCCCCGCCTGCCGCTTCAATAGTGATTGTGTTGGCATCAGTTCTGGTCAGTGTAATATTTGTACCAGCGGCTAGTTTGACATCATCTGTGGTGGAGTTGGATCCAGTTAGTCTTAGATTGACTCCGCCTGTGGTTGTTTCTGCACTGATACCATAAGTTGCACCACTTGTAGCTGTGGAAGCAATAGTGATTGTGTTGGCATCTGTTCTGGTCAGTGTGACATTAGAACCGGCAGCTAGTTTAACATCGTCTGTGGTTGAGTTGGACCCAGTTAATCTAAGATTAACTCCGCCTGTGGCAGTTTCTGCACTGATACCGTAAGTTGCACCTGCTGAGCCGGTAACATTGCTTAAATCAGCAAGAGCCAATTCATGCCCGCCTTCAGTGGTACCATCATGCACAATCAGCGTGTGCTTGGTAGTATCAACTGAAACCTCTCTTGCAAGGCCAGTGAAGGAGGCATTTTGTAGTGTAGTGCCGCCGCGTAATTGAAGTTGTGTGGGCATGTTTTATTTCTCCGATCTTTTATTTATCGTAATCAAGCCCCGAACATACTGAAGAAATTACCAGTGGTAGCACTAACAGGCGGTGTTCCAGAGAATGTCCATCCTGTGTTATTGCTTACGTTTGTTGAATTTGCACCAGCTGACCATGTTGCTCCACCAGTGGCTGTGGAATCCTTAATGCTGAGATAATCACAAGATACTGTGCCCGATGCTTTAGACAAGGTAGCAGCCGTTCCTGATACTGTTGAATTTATGGTTACAAGATTACCAGACGTGCCGCTTAAGGTAAAGTTCGTAAAAGTCTGTGTTGTACCTGATGTAAACTTAACTGTAGAAGGACGAACACTATTTGTCAGAGTGTTGAAAGTGTTGCTTCCAATGATCGTAAAAGGACCAGCACCTGCAAGTGTTAATGTCTGCCAAGACTTTGCACCACCGTTGAAACTAGTAGCTCCGGCGCCTGACATGATTATGTTATAAGTGCCGCTATTGACTGTGAGCTGTGAAGTAGTATCTGCACAACTCCAGGCATTTGTTCCAGTTCCATTAACATACACAGTTGACGATCCAAGATTAAGCACCCTGTTGTAGGGTTGATTGCTACTGAATATGTTTGTTGTGATTGTGTAGTTTGCTGTATTGAAAGTACCAGAATAAAAAGTCACTGCTGAAGTTGTGAGTGCGCTACCCAACGTAACTGTATATCCTGTAAGATCTATTTCAAGGTTGGCTATCGCTACGCCATTTGTGGTGATTGTGGTATTGCTAGAACCCGCAACATATACCATCAAAGCCGACGTTGTTACTCCTGTTGCCGCTATGGTTAAACCACCAGCACCACCGACAAAAAAATTAGAATATGTACCATTAAGTGTCAACGTACCGCTGGCCGGGCCAGCTATACTGACACTTGCTGGGACGTGATATCCATATGTATTGCCATCAAACGTGACACTATAGCTACCTGACGAACTGCTGGAATTGAAGTATATGCTGTCACCGTCAGTGGGTATGCTGGCGCCGCCAGCACCACCGGATGTAGCGGACCAGTTGGCTGTGTTAGTTCCGTCCCAAGTACCAGTTCCACCAACCCAATATCTATTAGCCATTTGTCTGCTCCCTTATTGGAGGAACCACAACAAACGTACTGGTATCAAATGCTTCTGCGACCATTGTATCGTGTATGATTTTCCAGTTACTATATCGCTGTTGCTTGATATCTTCAAAAGATTCAGACGTCAGCACATTGTATTCTTCTGGTGTTATTACCAGTGCATCACGATAGACATTGCCATCAGCCTCTACCGTGAAGGAAAGTTGATACCATCCATTTTCAAGTATGTTGTATTCCATGTGTCTTTCCTCCTATCATGCTACAGCAACACAGCGCCACTTGCTGGTCGCCGCATTCCAGATAAATCCAACATCACTACGTGTGGTTGTAATACCAGTTGGCAATGTAACCGTTGAGCTTTCAAACGATGTTCCCCATGCGATAGTAGGAGTACCAGATGTAGCTGTGAAAGCAATCCACAGCTTCTGTCCATTTACTGGAGTTCCTGTTAAGCTGGAAGTCATTGATGTTATGTTTGCTATTTGTGCTGTTATCACAACCATATCATAGCTGTCGGTATTGATTGCTGGTGTTGCACTATTGGCCGAAAGTGCTAACACACGAGATTGCACACGCTTGTTGGTCAATGTTTGTGTATCGGTTGTTCCTACGATGGTTCCTGTTGGAGATGTCTTTGATGTTCCCCAAGCTGTTCCTGTTGACACAGCAATACCAGCATCTGGATAATCCATTGGGCTACTGTTGGCAATGGTAATTGAACCTGCACCGTTTGTTATTGTTATTCCTGTGCCTTGGGTAAGTGTGGCTTTGGCCAGTGTATTTCCTGTGGTATTACCTATTAGAATCTGACCATTGATATATGTGGTTTGACCTGTACCGCCGTTAGCAACGGCCAGCGTGCCAGCAAGCGTAATCGTGCCTGCGCTAGTGACCGGTCCGCCTGAGGTTGTTAGGCCGGTCGTGCCGCCAGACACTGCAACGGACGTTACTGTTCCGCTACCGCCTCCGCCACCCGTGGCCCAGGTTCCGTCACCGCGCAAATAAGTTGTACTATCTCTGGTTCCAGTTGCTGTGATATTTGCTATAGGAACTGCCAGTGTTCCTCCAAGTGTTAAACTACCCGAAGTAGTAACTGTTCCTGTCAATGTCAATCCGGCAACTGTGCCAGTTCCACCTACTGATGTCACTGTGCCAGTTCCACCGCCGGTTGCCGCAATAGTGATTGTGCTGGCATCTGTTCTAGTCAATGTAACATTAGAACCGGCAGCTAATTTAACGTCATCTGTAGTGGAATTAGAACCAGTCAGTCTGAGATTTACACCACCTGTGGCAGTTTCAGCACTAATGGTATAAGTTGCACCGCTTCCTGATATTGTGCTCCAGGATAGATTTCCTGCACCGTCTGTGATCAGTGCTTGTCCAGCTGAACCACCGGTTATGCTGACCTTGCTTGGTGCACCTAACAGTGTCTTTCCTGCAGGTGCAATAGTTAAATCTGTACCTGAAAAGTTTGATATGCTGTTGACATTCAACTGTCCTGCTTTGGTTATCTTCACACGATCGGCTATGCTTGTACCGTCATGTGTACCAAAAACCCATTCAGTTGGCATGCTTGTGGCACCCGGTGTGCCATTAACAACAGCTCTAAGTGTTGCACCCACATAAGGTGCTGTACCATTCCATCCGGCAGCTACAATGTTTGCTAACTGATCACCAGTTTGTGGCAATAATTTGGCTGCTGATGTGCCTCGGCCTCTTAGAAAATTAAAAGAGTTTGTTGGAACGCTGTTATGGTATGATTGAAAACTCAGTCCAGAAAAACCAAATCCTTCACTATATGCGCTCTTGGTGATAAGAATTCCTGGTACTGTGAGTACCTTATTTGTGTTGTCGTACAATACCGGCGAAGGCATTGGTGCAAGGTCTGTTCCATTTACGGCATAGTATGCAAGTTTTCCAACTGTTCCAGAACCAATTGTATTTGCCATGATATTTCTCCTGAATCATATTGTGTCTTTTATAAAAGACATCTACTTGAATTATTTACCATATCACACAAAAAAACCTAGATCAACATTGGTAATAGCACCATTCTCGTTAAGGTCCAGGGTGATCATTTCAATCGTTGAACCAAACGCATCAACACCGCCTCCTGTGCTTGTTATGCTGCCTAGATTGCCTGATGATAGCACTGCGATAGGATCCAGCGTCTGTGCGGCACCAATTGATACCCATTCAGTTCCTGTGTCATAATAAATTCTGTTTTCTGTGCTGTCAATCCAGATCCTTCCAACACTACCAAATTCTGGCTTGACTGCGCCAACTGAAATTGATTCTACACCGGTACCACGTAACAGCGTAAACCAATCTGTAAAACCTTTTCTTACTTCAATTTCTCCAGCAGTGGTATTGAAACGTATGGTTCCTGGTAGTGCATTTGAAGGACGCTGAGACTCTGTTCCTCTAGGTAACTGTACACCATTGGTACTGTCAATGATAAGTCTGTCGTCTGGGCTAATTTTAGTTGGCATGATTAAGATCTCCAGAAGTATTTACCGTTTGAGAGGACAAAAAAATACCGGGTATTTCTACCCGGTATTTGTATTGCTTTAAGGCAACTTGGATTAAGCGAAAACCAATCCAGCAACTGCAATCTTGTTCAGATAGTCAGCGGCGTTACCGAAGCTTGATGAAGTGTTGGTCAATTCAACATATCCGTAACGTGTCATGAAGCTGACAGTTGGTTCGAATGTGTTTGGATCAAGCACAACACCTGAGCTCATCAATGGAATGTATGGGCAATAGAAACTTGCGGCATCCATTTCATTTGGTCCCTTGTAACCAATCAATACTGGTGTAGTGTCAGTAGCATAGCTATCAACATAAACACGTACTGAGTTGTTCAAAGTACCAACAAACTTGGTGTTTGTAGGAGCTTCAAATGTACCTTCTGTTGTACGAGCGAAAGCAGAAGTAGTAGCAGACTGAAGAACTGTCAAAGCTGTTGGGCTTACAACAATCCAGTTACCTGCGCCACGACGTGTGCGCTGTGCAATCTGGTTGGCTGCACGGTTGATCATGATTGCCAATACTGCATGGCGATCACCAACGTAGTTAGGAGTACCAGTGAAGGCAGTTCCTGTTGTTGGAGTCATGTCAAATGTGTCGCTTGTACCTGAAAGAGCACGTAGGCTGGTCAACAATTCCTGGTCGATTTCAGCTGTGATTTCTTGTGCAAGTGCTGCCATGATTTCTGCTTCAACATCAAGACCATGCATTGATTGAGCGTCCTGAGCAGCCTCAAATGTCCAGCGAGCTTGTAGCTTGCGTGACTTGGCTTCAACAGTTTGCTTCAAGATCTGGATGTTTAGCTTCTTACCACCGTCACCTTCGAGTGTGCTAGTAGCGGCTGCACCAGGTGTGCTTGTTGACAAGTTACCTGAGTATGCCTTAGCAATATCGAATGGACCAAGTGCTTCGTCACCAGCAGTACGGCCAGCGGCTGTTTCTGCATAGCGAACACGCATTGTGTGGATCTGGCCTACTGGACCAGTCATAGGCTGAACACCAAGAATTTCATTGGCGATCACGGTTGGCATAACACGACGGATTACTGGAAGAATAACCTTGTTCAATACAGCGACGTTGCCGGCTGTGGTTGAAGTGGCTGCACTTTCAGTCATGTACTTACGTGTATTTTCTAATACGGTCTCCATAACTGTCTTACGGTTACCTGAGAGTCCTTCAACGAGAGCCTCTTTAGCGGCTGACCAGTTACGGGACTCGAAAAGTTTATCGGACATTGTAATTCTCCTGTTATTACTTTGCGATTCCGGCAAGTTTCTTAAGACTGATTATCGAACCATCATCAATGGCAGATTCAGAAGTCTTATCACCTGTGGCAGCACTAGTGTTCTGCTCTTGGCGACTTTCGATAAGCGGCTTTTTACCGGGACTGCGGCCACTCTCGTTCAGAACTGACGGAAGATATTTCTGGTATGACTCACGAAGCTTTTCAGTCGAAACTGTGCCTAGTAGGTCTTCCATGATACCACGCTTGTCTTTCGACAAAGGCGCCATCAATTCTTGCATAACACGATCGCGCTTCAACGTATCTTCTGCGATACGAGTTTTGCGTTCAGCGTCAGCTATTGCTTGTTGCTTGCTTTCAACGATCTGTGCCTTTTCAGCCACAGCTCCTTCGAGAGCAATGATCTTGTCACTCAGCTTCTTGAGCTCAGTAGCATCTGCAAAGTGCGATGCCATAAACTCAGCGGCGTATGCTTCCATGATCTTACGACCGAAAGCATTCTTGCGAGCTTCGGTAATGTCTTGCTTCAATTGGCCAATTTCCTTGCGGAGTGCTTCGCCAATAAAGGCATTGGCTTTGTCAGCAGCCTGAGAAACGAATTTCTGCTTGGCTTCCTTGATTGCCTGCTTGCCTTCTGAAATCAATTGAACTCTGGTGTCGATGAGCTTTTGCTCTTCTTCACGCAATTCATTCAGTTCCTTGGTTAACTTGCGAAGTGTGAATTCTTCCAACTTCTTAATGCTGGTTTTATTCTTTTCGCGGTCTTCTCTCAATTCGTTGATTTCCTTAGCCATCGTTTCGTTTACAAAGCGATTTAGTAGCTCAGCATGCTCAGCCACTTTCTTCTTGTATTCTACACGTGCTTGTACCATTGCATCGCGATCTTGCTTGAGCTCACCGAGCTCTTTCTGCAAGTTTTCGCTGATGAAAAGGTCCAATGCTTCGACCATAACTGATTTGTCATGCTCGTAACGCTGGGAGAATTCCTCACGGAGTTCTGCTAATGCTTCAGTCTTGTTTTCCTTGACTTTTGCATCCCAGGCTTCTGCTAGCTTGGATTTCACATCTTCTGAGAGTACCTCGGATCCGAAAAGTTCTGTAAAGTTTGCCATCTCTTAGTCTCCTTATTTCAGGCTACTGATGAACTTTAGAACCTCTTCGTGGAGGAACTTCTGCGCCCGTCTGTCATGATTCACTGCGCCAGCGACATCCATCAATGCTGCGCGACGCTTATGCATCATGGCCCTTTCATAGATTGCTGTGGGATAGGCATCTGGTGCACTGGGTTGTGCAACGATATCTACTGTGACAATATCAAAGTCTTTGACGTTTCCGTCTTCATTGACATTACCACTGCCTCTACTAGAAACTCCTAGCTTGACACCACTTTCCATCAGGGTCTTGATGATATTACCCATTGGAGTAGGTAATACCTTAAGTTTGCCATAACCATTAGGACCGTCCATCCACATTGATTCGATCATGTGGCTTACACGGTCTATGTTTACGGTTAAATCTTCTGGGTGATCTGCCTCACCCAATACGCTGTAACCAGAGTCTAATCTCTGTTTGACGCTATCAACTGCCTTAGCAATCTCTTGCACAGGATACACACGCTGGTTCTGGTTCTTCACGCCACCTTGTATAAAGATGCCGCTCATGATCAAAGACTTACCGCCGGTAGAGTTGTCTTTTGCTTCGACAACCATACCTGCTTGATCAAATGTAAGTGCTTCTACCAACGGTAACATGTGTATTATGCTCCGGAGATCGGGCTTTTAACATTAACACCGGAAGCCTGTGCTGTTACTGGCTTTGGTGCTGGTTTTACGTTTGGCTCAGTTGTGGAATTCAAGCTCTTTGGAGCGGCAACCTTACCACCAGTTTCGTTACCTTGTCCAAACTTAACAGCGGCAGCGCCGTTTAGTGGAGCATCAGCCTTGCGAACTGGGCTTGACTTGTTGTCAGCTTTGTCACCGTTGTCTGGTGAAGCAACCTTTGCAAGGTCCACTGCTTCGCCTAGTGATTCTTCTGGCATGTCTGTTGGTGCTTCTTCAGCATCGTCAGCTGGGGCATCATCGCCTTCGCCGTTTACCAACTTATCAAATTCTGC